>Ga0307507_10004006_pt1 | contig 27037 bp, 30 predicted proteins | sample 7_EM_MG_FD_207223 | JGI IMG/M metagenome (GOLD analysis project Ga0307507, IMG submission 207223) | Populus trichocarpa ectomycorrhiza microbial communities from riparian zone in the Pacific Northwest, United States - 7_EM | ecosystem: Host-associated > Plants > Roots > Unclassified | place...
TATTTTGTACGAAGGTGCTTTGGTATGCTTGTTTTTCCTTACATGTAACTTTCCTTGCAGTAAACGCGCGGATAGGTAGTATTTTGTAGCGTTGTTACTTCCCTATATTTTGTTTCCGAAAGGAACGTTAGCCGAATGGTTTTAGGCTAGAAAATGTTCAGTCATCGCGGAGGAATGGGTTTATTAGGTTTCTTATGTTTTTTGTTTTGATTTATAGGTTTTGTTCTTTCCATAGCTAGCACTGCACGAAGCTTCTTGTACCTAAAAACAATGAACGCATGATAAAAAAAAAAAAAGAAGAAAAAAAGAAAAAAAAAAGATATCGGATTTGGGTTCTTCATGCAACCATCTAAGTTCTTTCATACGCGATACTTTCAATACAAAGATCTTTATCTATTACGCTTTCAGGAATCAAGACAAGACAGGACTTATATGAGCCTAGCGATCGAAGTTGCTAGATAGGAGTCAACGGACTTAGCTATCGCAACAGCTATCGGGCCAAGAAGGAGTGCTCGGTAGGACACTATCGGCTACCTGCTGCAAGTATCACCCGGAGAAGAGAGGATTGTAACAGTACTCTATCCTTTGGCTGTATAATTCCCAGATAGGCCAGCTTGCTCTTATACTCAAACAAAACAAAATAAAACCAAAATTAAAACATAACAAACAATCAAAATAAAACAAACATCAATACCTGAAACTCAATATTCAATCCCACTTATAATCTATCACAATCTTTACCATTCTTTCATAACAAGTATCCTCCTTAATGATTTGACAATTTATACTTTTTATCCTATTCTTATATAAAGTATGGGGATAAAATGATTCGTCCAATGGGGGTTTTAGGGCCAAATTTACCATTTTCAACCAGACAATTCCCAACACTGTCTGAATGGATACACTTCAAATCTTTTCTCCAGCTAGAGAATCATAATCTATTCAAACCTCTAGAAGTAGAAGTGCAAGGAATCAAAGCTGCTTCTATTGTGGATGATTGCATCAGCCTATGTGGAAGTGACCTAGATTTTTGTATCAGGTCCTATACAAAAAGGTACATGGCAACTAATTCCTGCTACTTAAACACCCATTTCTCTATCCCTTTTTGATATTTAAGAGTTTTTTAACTTCAATTATATTTTCTACGGATTTTCTAATACACAGCAAAAATTTTGTTGATTCTTATAAAGATTGTGGCCAGGAGGAGGGTGGCGAAGTCGCCTACTTTTGGTGTAAAAAGGGCATCGGACAAATCTTTTTGTCCTAGTCCTGTACTTTCACCTATCCCAAACAACTTGTTTCTCCTTTCCTAAATAGCTCAATCCATCTTCCAACCAAACCCACTTGGAATTCCTCGTCTAAGTCATTTCATTTATCCAACATCTCTTTCCAAGTTTTCTTTTCTGATTCGTGACCACATTGCCCTCCTCTTGCCTTCAGGTATTTGTACAGGCCCGATCCGCCCAGTTTGCTTGTACTGCCACCTCTCTACTTCCTGCCGCACATCTCACAGTCCAGTCTGCCATTATCGGGGAAAAACCATCTTCCTTATTTTATGCTTATTCTTTTCATACACCTTCCTAGAGGTACCCTTTCATATCTATTGCACTCAAGGCATATTATTTCTGTGACGATCAATCCTTCCTTTTCAATTGTAATGGTTTTATCCAATGGGTTCCCGTACATGATTCTTACCAAGGTGTGACTTGTGGTGTTTGTCCGTATTCCTAGGTTCAGGTATTCGGTGTTTGTCCACCATTCTTTTCATTCTGGTATCTTGTTATTGACGAACAGGGCTGAAAGCTCCGGTCGGTGTTTGGGATATCTGTTACAAAGCGCCATCTCGTATCTGAACTGATGGTTCACGCATTCTTCGAGTCTTCTTTTATCCATTCCTGATCGCAGCCGCATTAAGACATAATAATCGAATCTAGTCAGATCTTAAAATTGTTTCAGTTTTCTTGGCTTGCGTTCGTAGTCGTCGTGTCCTTCTTCTTCGTGCCACTTTAACCACTCTTCTTCTTTTTACTTTCTTATCAGGCTGGCAGTATCCTTCTCAAAGTCTACTTTCTTCTATTTTCCGTTCTTGTCCAGTTTTCAGTTTCAATGCGTTTTCGCTTTCTTTTCCACTATAGTGTTTCTGTACAGGACTTTGTCGCCTGGGATCCACATCATCTCAACCTCCTCCCACATATTGATGATTCCAGTCATCACTTCCGACAGTCCAGCGGTTTTGCCCTCCTCCTTCATATCTCTTATCATCATAATTCCAGACATACTGTCTGAAAATATCTTCGCTTTTTTCATTTCATACTTTTTTGTATCTTGTAGTGCTATTCCTATAGCCTTTATTTCCACTTTAGTAATATTCTACTCCCCTGGCATTCTCATTTCTCTTTCTTCTTCCACCAATTTTCTGTGTCCACTACCACCCATACTGGCGCTACTTCATCTTCGCTTTTTGATCCATCTGTGTACATCCATATCTTATCAGATGTCTTACTCTCACATCCTTTCGAGTGTCTTTGAATCGCCTGTTTCTTGTCTTTGCTTATATTGAATATCAGTGTTCTAGATTTTAATTTCTCAGAGGAGAATTTGCTTTTCGTTATTCTGTTGTCCTTCTACTTATTCGCAATGCATCCGTACTGCACTAGGATTTTTCAGTATTCATTTTTCAAGTCTGTCGCGTAGGCTTTTCTTTTGGCTGTTCGGCATATGATATCCATTGGTTCTATTCCAGTTTCTGCGTATAGTATATTGTTTGCGTATTTTATCGGGGCTCTAATCCCAAATGAATCCTGCAGTCGTTTATGATTTGTAGTGCTTTGACAATATCGGTTTCTCCTGTGATGAACTCTATCCCATAGCATACCATTGCTATGTATACACTCTGTATCCGTCTCATACATTTCCATCCTGGTAATCCGCCATAACCCCCAAATCTCCTTCCCGCTCCAGCAATATTCCTTCTTATCCCGATACTCCTCTCACTCCTATATTCAACATGTTCTCTACCCATCCGTTTCTCATCTATCTCATATGTCAACAACCTGATTTCCCTAACCATTCTCAGGTTCTCTTTCCCACCTCTTAAATCTTCCCAGTCCCCCTTTCCCACCCCCATCCAGTCCATCTTTTGGTACTAAAGCCCATTCCCCACTCTTTCGTGATCTTATCACATTCCTTGAAAGATTTTACCAACATGTACTTCGTCTTCGTTATACTCGGTGTTGAACTAGTATAACTCCATCGTCTAAATAGATTGTTACCATTCGCATTAGGTTAATTTTGGTACTGAATTTGTTAGGCACAGAGCTCCCAGGAGAATAAGGGACAAGTTACCCTACCGCCGCGCACAAACCTCCAAAAGTGACCAAGCAACACCCCCCTCCAGCCCCGACGTTGGGACAATAGGTCACCACACGTTACCTGGAAAGTTGCGTCCCCTTACCAAAATCATGACTGAAGAAGACTCTACTCATAACGCCATATACAACGCCGCAGTCCGTCCGACCGGTTCCTGTTCGCGGGAGATATGAGAGGAGGCCTCAGAGCACCTTATGCAAGTGGAAGCATCTCGATCGGAGGATATCGCACATGGTAACAACCACTACAAAAGTGGGTATTGGAAAACGGATACAAACCCACGGGATGGATCTACCTTAGTTAGGCTTCCTCGGTTTGGCAAGATGCTAGGTAATTAGTAGGAATGCACTATGCTGAGAAAGGGAGTTGGGGAACTCCCAAAGGGGTTGTTGGCAAGAGACCGATAACTATAGTCGTAACCATTAGTTTGATCAGGAGGGAATAGTCGTGTAATGCCGGTTAAGACAGGGGAATGCTCGCTGCAGACCAAGTCAAAACAGAGTCAACAACATGAAGACTGGTCATCTTATATGCCAGCGAATAATTGTTTGACATGCGAAGACATGGAGATTATTTGTAAATGTATTTAGCAACAGATAAATGCTCGTATAGCCATCTAGAAGGCCGGGCTCTACACCCTCCCCATGAGAGAGACATATGTGCTAATAAGTTGTGCAAACGTGAGTAGAAAGATAAGGGATACTCAGCGTCAACTCGGGCTCCCACTTCAAAGAAGTTGAGCCAGGTGAAGAAAAGTTACTTACTTGTAGGAAGAGATTATGTAGCCCGCGAATACGCAGATGTGGAATATAAATATGGAGGTGTCTTCGTAGCTATTATCGATCATCAAGCAACGGGGAAGAGACGCTAACAATATATACACGTTAACAACCATTTATTGTTTGATTTACTTCATATTTCTACATTGACATTCGTCTCCCTAGATGAATTATATGAAATTACCAACAACCGGGCTTAGTATATTCGCTTGTTCCCAGGATATTACTACCCCCATAACAGTATATTGTTATTCTCTACGGTACCGAGACCCAAGTGCGACATCGATCACCAATCGCAAGTTCACTAACTCATTAAACCTCACTCCGATATACATTCACCGGCAATAGAACTCGTTCTATCACTAAAGAAAAGAATCAATTACCTACTCCAAACATGTCCAGGTCTAACCCTGAAGGAGCAGGAGTAGATCCCATGGAGACAGATGAACTCTCCCAGTCCCCAGCTCCAACGGTAATATCACAAGATACAAGGATCGTGAGATCCACCGATACCAGACTATCCCACGCACTGCCACCTGGACTCTCCCATCGCGGCGGAATGATACTGTCCCAGTTCCAATAATATCAAACCATGGGAGGACCCATATTAGCTCCCGAAATGTCCAGGAGACTTGACCGCAGCAACTGAAGTTTACCCCTGTACAAGGACAATCGAGCCCAACACATCATCAGCAAAATGTAAAAACCAGTCCAGGTCCAGCAAGGGGGTTATGATCCCCCTGGTCCTCCTGGTCCACCCTGATCCACCCTGGTCCACATTTTCGGGAAAATTTCAAAAAGTGTGGATCAGAATAGATCAGAGTGGACCAGGGGGACCACGGGGACCACAACTCCCCTTGGTGGACCAGGAGCGTGCAGGACCACCGTGGACCACACTCCGACATTTGCCTGATGTATCGACCCGGAACATCCAGGATTCCAATCCCTTCCAACCATGATCCAACATTGGGTATGGGAACTGCTCAAGGTAAAAAGAGAAATAATGCCAGGCGCAAGATACATAGGAATAATGGATGGACAAGACAACCGTCGGACCCAGCACAAGCAGGTCACATCACACCCCACCGAACTATACAAGCAGTGGGTGGTCCGGCAACGGGCAGAGACGAACAATTGGGACAGGAACTCCTAAAGACAAAGGGCCAACATCAACGTGAATTACAGAACCACGAAAGGATACTCAATGCTATGATGGCTGCACTAGAGGCAAACCTAGAAGCCAGAAAAAGATAGGAAAGCCACATAACTGAGTTGACGGAAGCAGTCACTTCCTTGATGGGCCTAGTGCAAGGCAAGCGTTCAAACCCAACCCCGGAACCAAGTGCTGCAGGGGGAGGGGGAGGAGGTGGAAACCGACTACCCCCCCACAATGCCCGGAGATGCGGGAGGCACTCCAGATTTGGGGGATATCGAAGGTGACGGAAGCGGTCATGAGGGACTAGGAAGGCAGGGCGAAAACCCGCCAAACGGAAGGAAAAAACAGAAGAGGAAAAAGTACGGGGAAGCTACAAAGGATGAAATACGGTTCTCCAGAGCATTAGGAAAGGCCATTGGAGAGAGTACCAAACGTCCAGCTCAACCCCCATCAGAATACGAACACGCCAATCACCAGGATATCCACTTCTGGCTAACCGCCTGTAAGGACCTTTTCGATCGAAACACATACCAGTGGCAGGACGAGGCGGACTGTATTAAATATGCCTTGTCCAAACTAAAAGAATCACAAGTAGCATCCTTCGCTATGACATATCAGAAACAAATGAGAGGGGAATTAGGGCATACCCGGCAGGAAGGTTACGAATTATGGGATAACTTTGCTGAACAAGCTATACGTCACTTCCGCCCTACTCACGCAGAAGAAAAAGCCCAACAAGAAATCTTCAAAGTCCGATACAAGAATGTCATTAACTAATTTCCACTGGAATTCGAGAATTGGAATGTCAAGGCAAAAGTTACTGGAATTGCGTTCTGAAAATTGATTAGAGACCAATTACGGGATGAAGCTTTACGACGCATGTCAATGTATCAAGATTACGCCGACGACAGAGCTTGGATAGAAGCTCTGTGCCCAGCGGTCCGCAATGAGGAAGATTCCCAGGAAGGATAAAAGCTTAAGGACAATAATTTCTCAGGGTTAAATTCAAGTGGCAAAACAAGATGTGATGAGCTAACAACGGCAAAGACAACGAAAAATCTAAGTATACCGCTTAAGAAAAGAGGGTATACCAGGTAAACAAAAAGGAGGAAAAGGTAGAAAAATGGAAGGCGGCGCCCGGGCAGAAAATCATGCACAGGGTTTGGGCCGATGCACATACCAGTATCGACGCTAAGTACATCAGCAAAAACACTCAACTTGGGTTTCATGCATCCTGTATCTTCCTGGCGCCTCTAGTGAAGCAAATTTTTTTCAAATTTGAGTAAACACAAATCCTGTTACTTTATCAAATGCAACCATCTTTCAAGATAATATAGTTAAAATAGTAAGTCTTACCAGCCACATTTACCTGGCCATTTTTGGCTTCAAAGTTCCAATCTTCCTTTACAGGATGTATAGAATGCAGCTGGAACGCAAACGCTACTATATGAAGAGCTAGGATGCCTTCAGATGCAAAACTGGGCTTTTTTTGCTGATGGATAGAGATTTCTGGATTGCTTCTCACTATGTCAGCTGCAATCGAATCAAAATCTTTCTCACCATACCAGTTTCCTGGTTTCCAGTCTCCACCAAATCTGTCTCTGATTAGTGGCACCTCGGATATGTATATTTTTATTTTCTTTGTTGGCAGTACCCAGTTAAACTCTTGTAGTCCTAATTCACCCATACTCATCGTCATTGGATTCTTTGCCTTCATGATTTCGATCAATCTTCTTTTTTGCTAGGCACATCTGGATGTCTTCTAATCTTTTTTTTCCAGCCCTCACACAATATGCATCAAAGTTCAAACCTTCCAAAGTTCGGTATAACTTTGTTCGGACCATCTCTATTGTTATTCCTTCTGACAATCCTTGTCTTCCACCTTTCCTTCTATTGAACCTAATGCTCGACCTCCTTTCCCTTTCTGGTATCATAAATACCTTCTCTAAAGTTTCTAGTCTTGTGACTTTCCTCTTTTCCACCTTTCCTACTACCGTCCTGGATTCTTCTGTGTTTGCCTGTGTTGCCTTTTCTGCAAAGATATTTTCTTCTTTTTTATATGATGGTTTTCGTCCATCATCTTCCATCTTATTCCCTTTTGTCTTTTCTCCCTTCCTTATCGTTGGTGTTTCTGGTATTGGGCTCCTATATACTCCTTTCCCTTTATTAATTTTCTTAGCGGCTTGTTCATTCTTACCACATTTGTATGTTTCCTGCATTTCTGTCAACTCCGCTCTAACTTCTTCTAACTCGTCTCTCAAATTGTCTCTTTTGTCCATCAAGTTATTGGTTATTTCCTCTCGTCTTCATATTCTGTCATGATCTGAGAGGTGTGACTCTATTATTTCTTCGTCTTCATCTATTTCTTTCTCCATTATGGCTGGAATTACCTGTCCGCTTTGCATCTGTTCTATTACTGTTAGCAATTCTTTATTCACAGATGACCCACCATACTGTATTCACCATAGTACTATTAGTTGTGTTTCTTCCAATGGTTTCTCCTCAATCGTTTCTTTCTTTCTGAACCTAACTCCTGCTTTCTCTTATTAGCTGTGGGTTCAACCGAACGTTTTACCTCTACAGCGTGTTTGCTGTTTTCAATTCTGTCTCTTTCCATATTCTTTCCTTCTCCCAAACTCATTGCTACATCCTTCGATGTTGATGTTTTCGGTTGGTGGTCCTCGTTTGATGACCTGTCCTCTCTGTAGTGTTTGTACAGTTTTCTTTCTGACTGGTAATTTCTCAATTATAGTTGAGTTTCCCTATGATGACACTACAGATGCACTCGGGCTTTCCATTGATGCATATGTTTTGCTTCTCAGAATCGATGATTGTACGTATTCCGAATTCTGTAAGTAGTCAACCTGCAGGCCTGCGGAGTCTCCTTTGTCAACACCACATCCCGCACATCCTAGTGTTCCCATAATTCCCAGTGAAACCATTTCTAGTTCTGATACGACCTTCGGATTTCCCTTTTCGACAATATCCCATAGTATCAGTTCATCCATTTTTGAGTTCCTACAACCTTCAGCATATCTCAAAGTCATCTTCCATCTATCAGGTAATGCATTTAAGGTGATCACCACTCTTTTCACCAAGTTTCCACCCTTTTCTATTTTCTCTCTCTTACTAATCTTTCCTATATTCAACATTTTTATCCACTTTCTTCTCTCCCCCACATCCAAAACCCCTCAAAACAAAGTAATACCTCTCTTAATAATCTTATAATAACAAAATCTATTATAAACTTCAATTAACCAAATACAAAAGGAACAAGATACTCAGCTGTAACTATTCACAACTTTCTTCCACTTTGTTTTTTAGTATGTAGTCGTCCTTAGACTGGCCGGATAAGTCAAAAAGATTGTTTTTGCTTAGTTGAAATTGTCTGAGGAGTTGGTTGTAGTGTTCTAGAATTATGTCTAGAATCAACTCAGCCGCCCCTGCGCTGTACCACTGTTTATTGGCTGTCCCTTATACTAGTACACTGATTCAAGTTGTCCTTCCAAGACTGGGTGAGGACAATAAAGATCGCGCTGCCTTGGCGCCGGCCTGGATTGGTAGACAGCTGTCGACTACGGGCACCTAATAGTGATGGTGCCCCGGTACATAGTCAAAGTTAGAAGTTAGAAGTCCTAAGCCTTGGCAGCTGTGCCCAAGCCAACGCTAGAGAAAAGCATGGAATACGCAATGACCAAAACTCCCTGCGGTAAAGTAGTTCTGTTCTCTCTGAAATATTCGTCAAGAATTCCAACTTTCAAGTTCCAACTTTCATTTTTATGCGGGGCGCTGTCACTATAATATTGGCCAAGGAGACAAATACTAGTACTTGGGGGTGTAGGTAGGTGATCGGATAGAGAGGGGTCATAAAATGTGGGTCTAACTTGAACTTTGTGTCAACAGTTGAGTTGTATGCTTTCTCCCTAGAATTATTTTTTCTTCCATGGCAGTCAACTCACTGTCTGTTTTCCTTTTGAAGAATATATAATATTATAATATTCCGATCTCAGCCTCCACATATCTAACTTAGATAACAACAATCTACCCAATACCTTAGGCGGCCAGACCAGCCTTAAGCAACCTGTATCAACTGAAGCCACAGAGTTTGCCTCTATTGTATTAGTATAAGAGAAGAGGAACAAGTAATTAAAAATAAGTTTGGAAGAAACAAAAACAAGAAGGAGAGAAAAAAGTGAAAAAAGGAAGAAACATGAACAATTTGAGCAGAACAGATCAGAACAGAATCAGCTTCAGAGAAAATGAAAAAGAGAGAAAATACAATAGAGGGGAGCTTTATCCGATAGAATTGGAGCTAGGACTGCACAACAGATTGCATAGCCTATCTTTCAGATAGTGAATGATTGGGAGGTTGTAGATGGAAAATGTAGATTCAAGATTGAAAATAGTTCTTTAGAGTCCTATTAAAAATATGAAGTTTTAACTCTATCTTTAAAGGTGCACTAGCTGCTATGGCCAACCCCCCCTGCTAGCATACACCAAATTGGAACGCCCTTTTCAATATAAATTATGGTCACTAACATTGAATACCCTTACGGGAGGTAAGTTTAGAACTCTGCTTCCCCCATGGCAACAATCAGCCTCCTACTAGCATTTTTGTAAGACGAGTTTTATTGTAAAGACTGGCATGAACTCATTCTTTTTGCTCTATACATGATAGTTATTAGTACCATTGAGCATGGGTACATCTCTCTATATTATTGAACAATCATGAGATCTCATGATTGATTGCTTTGGCAATAGCAGAATTCCATACTAACACACTGGTAGTTCCTCCTTCTTTCCAGCAACAGTCGTGAGTGAAACACAGTTCTGAAACGCTGTCACAGCATATACTAGGTAAAGGTCGGGACAAGCCCTTTTTTGACATTTAATGCCTTACTAGGGCTTCCACTTGTTCTTGTCTAGATGAGATAATGCCAGTGTTGTCTGGACCAGGATAAGCCTTGTCTGACGGCTGTTCATCTACCATCCTTGGTTAGCCGCTTTATGATAGGACCACCTTGTATTTCTTTATATATATTTATTTATTTCTGTTTTCCACCTTAATTTATTCAAGTACTTGGGGGTATAGGTGGGTGATCGGACAAACAGGGGAGAAAAAATATATGTATCAGCATATAGTGCCAGATAATGCCAACCACCACCAAACGAGCTTGAAAAACTACAACCCTCGTCTTGATGATAGCAACACCGGACCTCAAGCTATTGATTAATCCTTCTGTAAATGTATATATAAGTAGCTTAGGAAGAGAATTACAGAAAGAATAAAGAAAAAAGACAAGCATAAAGGATGGGGAACCCTTTGAAAGTAGAGAAATTTGTATCCTAGGGGGGGAAGATAAACCGACGAGTTCTGGAGAAAGTCTTGCCAAGAAGTTCGGGCTGAGTGATATTTCATGAATCCGTGGAGGTGCGACAAGTGGCAAGTCAGACAAAATAAGACCTAGCAGGATTGCGATTCAGGGAGATTTCATCTTGATATCTCCTCTTCCTATTGTGAAAAATCTGTTATTCAGCTAAGATGTCTACCAGTAATAAACGAAAAAAGCAGTTTGCAATTGACCAAGATTTGAAACGCTTACGCAGTGTGAATCTTGCTGAAGAAAAGATTAATCAAGCATCGGAGAGTTTTTGGCCACCACTTCTATCTACATATGCTGATTCTGTCTTGGAATTGGATACTGGTTCCAGAAGTGATGATTTAGTAGTATCAAGTGAGGAAGAGGAAGAGTGGCTCGAATGGGATCATGAGGTAAAACTGAAGTGAGTGGGTGGGGCAAAAAGGCATTTGCGGGGAGAGTAGAGTGCTGGTTCACGGTTATTGGAGGGAATCAACAAGAGTAACTTAATGATTTGGAAACGGCAGCAAGGCAATCATACAACCTTGCAGCATTATGGAAACAGAAAGAAGAGTCAGGAAAGTGTATAAGGGTCTTTATTACAAGAGAGTTAGGAGATTCAGAGTAAACGAGTGGTAAAAGGGAGGCTAATAAATATTAGGAATGTGCCTCAGAAGATAGTCTACCCGAAACCCAGCAGCAGATATTGAGGCTTGCAGATGTGCCTCCTGGTGGTATGCTTGACGTTACTAGAAAGGAAATACTACAAAAGCAGCGGTCAAGATGCTTTAGATAGATTAGCATACTTGCTGTGAAGAAAAAGTGATCAGATTGTAGGATTTGGGGCTAAAGGTTTGAAGAGTAACCTATTGAAAAGATATGAAAGGGTATACGCATTTCTGCGTTCTCAAAAGAAATGCTCAGAGAGGACTTAGGAAGATACAGCTCTTGCAGTAGCGAATAGGTTTGTGCCACGAGAGCATACAGCCAGGTGAATAATTAGATGGGAATGTTGAAGATAGCCAATTCCACAATTGCAGAGGTGGAGGGCTATGGCAGAAGGACTGAAAAAGTGTTGGATATTTGAATTTTATTTTTTAATGAAGGATTACAGTTATTGATACGAGAATATATATTCAGGGCTCAAGATGGTAAGAATCTTAATTCTACTAACTATTTACATAGTTTAATAATTATAAACCTAAACTAACCTTCATGAACTTAATTAGACATCACATCACAGAGGTTAACCAAGGAGGTACTTGCCTTTCTTTCCCACGAAGTAAGTCCCACCAATCTACTCATTTCCGGGGAAGAAGATCCTGCTATGATGGAATATATAGTAGAAATATGTTCAGGCATGGTGCTAGAAAATGATCATCGACACGGGTCACTTCCAAGGTGGTGAGGTATTGTGACAAGAAGTGTATAGGGCTGGCTAAGAAGGCTGGAGTTTGATTGGTGAGATATTAAAAAAGACTTATATAGGGAGGGGCATGAGAGGGATGATGTATGGGCCTACAGAAAGCTATGTTTACTCCGTTTGGAAGCTTACGGTCCTCGGGTAGTAGAGTTTACTCATGAGCAGAGAATAATTGATAAATACTATCAAGAGGGAGTAGAGGTGAGTGCATTGGATCCTATGATACAGCCTCTTATCTTGGTCATCCATAATGAATCTATCTTCCAATCAAATGATAGCCGACAACAGGCTTGGGTTCACAAAGATCATGTTAGGGGTAGCTGGTATAATAACTATTTTACCGAGCTAGAGCTAAGGTAATTTTTATTCGTAGACCGAGATTATTGTCTAGGAAGACTTGTCGTACGGTGTAACTAAGTTACTTGTATGAGGATAAATAAAAAGTAAGAGGTGCAATGATGATATCTTGATATACAACTGTTTTTAATATTGGTAAGATCACCTCTCCGTTCTGTGCTATGTGAGCATCCCTTCGAACATTAGCAAAATGTAAAAACCAGTCCTGGTCCACTCAGGGGGGTTATGGTCCCCCTGGTCCCCCTGGTCCTCCTGGTCCACCCTGATCCACCCTGGTCCACATTTTTAGTAAAATTTCAAAAAGGGTGGAGCAGAATGGATCGGAGTGGACCACGGGACCACAACCCCCCTTGGTGGACCACGGGGACCACAACCCCCCTTGGTGGACTATGGGTACAACCACCCCTCTTGGTGGACCACGGGGACCACAACCCCCCTTGGTGGACCAGGAGCATTCAGGACCACCGTGGACCATGCTCCAACATTTTCCTCATGAAGTATCTTAAATAATTTCCACCTTCAAGTATTATTAAAATAATCTTGAAGTCAGTGAGAGTTGAACTTAGGACTTCATATCTACAATCTCAGAGTATACCAACTAAGCCAAGCTACATGTGCTAACTATACTAACTAAGTATCAAATCAACAAAGTTCTCTGAACTCCTAAGTGTGAACACCATCCGACCCTGACAACTGTTTGATCCCATGCTCATATTATGAAGACGTAGACCATCATATTACTATGAGGGTGTGTCAGTCGCATAGATAATAGGTTGGTCCAGAGTGCATGTAGCTGACTAAAGCCAATGTTATAATCTCTCTTCATCGAACCATGTATGTCCAACTTCAAGGTGTCAGACCCGTCAATGCCCAAGCGTCTGTCACTGTTCATATATCAGGTTTTCCGAACATCTTGTGTCGGCGTGTGCTTCAAGAGCGATTCGTGCACAATCTTTTCTCTTTCTACGGACTGGTCCTAAGCAGGCACGCAGAGTTCCGGTATGTGTTTTCCTGGTTTGTTCATACAAGATATTCCTTAAGAGTTTGATACTTAAAACTCCTCAGATGTCTTTGTCCTATTATCGCCGTCCGAAGATGTATTGCATACTTATATTATTCTAACAATAACTATGACGCGGCTCTGAATCGAACATGTGAGCTTATGGTTGGAGGCACATGACTATCATATTAAGCTAGAATGATGTGTATGTGACCGAGTTTATTAGTGTACTTCAGTTGGCTGGTATGTAGGAGTCTGTCCTTTCTCTTGGAGCTTTTGTGTATTGGATTCTGGTATGCCTAACGGATCACCACTTTATCCGACCAAAGGGAAGAGGCCTGGGAATAATTGTATCAGACTTCCTACTTCCATGGTCTTGCTTGAGTATCTAGTCACTATTGCTGCAAAGGAGAGAGAAGTTAAAGATATCAGATTACACTAGTGTTTTTTTTGAATATGAAAGAGAAGTGGGACATTGGGAAGGTACAGACTTGGTAAAGCATTTGACATGAATCTCACTCCGGGTGGTAAGCAGACATCTTTACAGTATGATTACTCTACTGGAACAGATGGAGAGGACCGATACAGGCTATATGGTATGCATTGGTTGAGTGAGGTATGGGGTCTGATATTATTGGAGGAGAAATCAGCAGGGTGGATGGTACGAGAATTCCATTAGGGAGATAGGGAGAAGAGACAATAGAATTGGAGGGATAGAAGAGAGGAATGCAAGTGCAAAAAGGGCTTCAACGAGTACTTAAAGAGAGAGAGCTATGGCCAGAGGCCGGATTGCCCCTTGAGTGCTTGAAGAATCTTTGTGCTAAATGTGTGTCAGTTAAAACCTGCCGCATATGCAAAATGTGGCAGAAATGAGCCGAGTGCAGGAAGAACAATGTTTGCTCAAGGCCTTGCTCATGTCGGAGAAAGTGCGATGAATGTGAGCATCGGGGCCCATGGCAAATTTGCAATACACAGAAACGATGCACACATTGCACAGAGTATCGAGGTTGTAGAATTAGTCCGACCTGTGCCAGCATGCCCTCTCGCTGTACTTCTCAAGGTATAGTTCAAGACCTCTGTAGTGTAGACCAAGTATTTTGAAACGGGGGACGCCTTGGCATTCAGCCACAAATTGTAAAAGTTGTATTAATGTTCAATTCCCAACTCAGGCATGGTTATTTTTAGAATTTTCAAGCCATACTTCATTGTATATGATGGCAGACTTATGATATTATGATACAATACTATACTCATATTTATGTAGATTATATATGTAGAAAATCTATTGATTGCAAACTAGCATACATTTATGTTTCAGAAACCCTGCGATGAGACTTATATCGAGTAGAAACAATAGATTTATAAGTCTGAGAGTTATAGATAGTTCCAGTATCATAAGTATTTATGATTCGCTTAGTCCGATTAGCAAACTTCCAAATCAACTTGTTTGAAACCTGTTCCATTGCTTCAGGAACCAAGTGTTTCAGGGAAGGAAAATAATATTCACAGTTCTCCCGGGTATACCTCTTTGCCACCCCCCAAAAGTATTCTATGAAGTTAATTTCACAATGGAAGGGGGGATAAAATAGGACTGAATGTCCAGCTGCTTCAATCGCCTCTTGTAGCTCCCCTTTCTGAGCTTTAAAATCAGGTTGTAAAGCAAGCAAGGCTCTTGCACAACATGACCCCCCTTTAAGACAATTTGGATTGGGTTTTGACTTACCAAATCACGATTTAATACTGCATTGGGTTAGAAACCTGGAGCCAGTTGTTGGCCAAAGGCCACGCTCAGCCTGAGTCAATACAGTACGAAGACCCTTTGGGGTTCCATTTGCAGTGATCATACTCTGAACCCAGCTATTTTCAGGATTGTTAGGATCAATTACCACAGTTGAACGCATTTGTTTAGCATTCTTGCCTCCATCCTCCAGATTCATCTTAGACACTCTTAAAGCATTATCTGCAAACTTAACATGCCCTTTTGCATTGTCAAACATATACAATCCTTGAGAACCTGGAAACCTAGCCTCAAATGCGGGAATGGCTTTGGTGAGGATTTGATCTAATAGCTTTGCTCCATCCCACCAAGTGTCTCCACCACACTTTAGTATTTCACAAGTTCTTCCTCCTCCTAGTCTGCCAACAGGAGTTAGGAATTCAGAAACATGCAGGCCTTGTCCTCTTCCCTTCTTTCGTATCAGATTGTGGTCCTCATGAGTCCAAATACACCGCTTGCCATCATTAGCATTAAATGTGCATTCGTCATGGGTGACTATAATCAATGATTGCTCATCACCATATAGTACATCCATACTGGGTACAGGACTCAAGTCCTCATCCCAACTCATTAATCGGGACTCTACTGACTTCAGAAAGGACAGAAATATATCGTTATGGTAAGCAACAACATTCCCCCTCTCATGCCCATCATTATACACCCCCTTTTTAACTTCATTCCATTTAAATCTCAATTTCTTTAGCCACCGAGACCCTGTCCGACTGGTAATTGCCTTTTCGATATTCCTAATATTGCTTTCACTACCTGGGGCAATTACAGAGTCTGCTGTGTCAGCCCATGATTGTTTAATCAGTTGGGCCATTCTGCAGGAATCAATATCTAAAGAATCAAGTTAGACTCCAACTTTCCGACAGCATTGATCAACTTACTTTGGGTTGAGGACGAAATATATTCCCGAACAGCAAGTAAGGTACTTTCATCATCTAGCATACAGGCTACTTTCTTGTGTTTACCTTGTACTATAGCCTTGATTTTATGATATTATGATACTGAACCCAGGATGCCTTATCTCTCATGATTCGCTCTACTACATGTTTACCTAACTGGCTTCCATCTGCCACTTGCTTTTCCAGGACTTTACCTGATCTTAAGAGATCAAGACCAGGGTGAAGTAGTGCCTGCTTTTGCTGGTATGCTTGGACCTTGAGGAAGCAGAAAACATTGTAATGTTGTTGAAGATATGGTCAACTGAGGGGGATTCTTTTGGAACCTGGTCGAGGAGAAGTAATCTTCTTTATATCGTGAATGGCTTTTTGCAAAATATGCAGGCGTTCGGAGGAAGCCAGACCAAGTTTCCCTAGACGGCGCAGCCAATGTAACATGCTTACAGAAAATAGAGGGGGATCGTTATCCTCATTACTCATAATCGGTACTGCTGGCGTGGAGGCGGCTGCAAGGGCAGTGGAATCATTCTGAGGTTGACTACCAGGAGACTCTTCTGGGTCTGAAAATGGCTGAGCTGATATCTCTTCTTCTGGTTGCACTACAGAAGTACTGTCATCAGATTAGAGAATGGCCAAATTGGCATCATTGGCAGCGAGACGTTTGGCAAGTACGCTTTCATGCCATTTACGTGAACGCAAAGTGCTTGGATTCACTGGCTGCTCTTCAGGACTAAGAATTATGGATTAGAATCTTGTTGTTGGAGAAGGTGAGAGTGTATTGGATAATAACTTACACATTTGCAGATTCAGTAGAAGAACTACCAGCAGGTGCCTCAGCCTGAGCTGATAAGACAAGCAGAGGTTGACGCTCACGATAGACATGTACACGATGTGTAGAACTTTATTGGGTATCTTGTTGACGTGGTCGGCCACGCCTGCGCGGTGGGGGTTCTCTTGAATCATCCATACTAGGTGTAAATGGTAATGGTTGTAAACTCAATTGCAAGAACAAAAAGAATTCTCTTAAGCATAGAAGAGCTTATACAGAGGGAATTTTACACATATGATACCCTTTGATGAAATTTACTTTTACAAAATGTATACAACATGATGTTTACTGATTTAGACCTGTAATTTAAATCTTAAATAATCTTTTTCTCTTATTATACAAGATAATAACCATACATTTTACAAACTTAAATACATATAAGTACTGTGGCTTGAAAATTATTATGAAAAATATGATTTGTACATGAATTGAACATAAGCATATAATCTTTCTGCCAACGCGTCCCCTGTTTCAAATTCCTTGGTCCACACTATAGACGTCTTGAACCATAGTAGCTATGACATTAAACAACCTCCGATAACAAACCAAATGGTGCCAGAGAAAACAACGTCAACCCAAGTCCCTCTGGGTCAGAACCAACAGCACACCAGCCACATCAAATATGAAATCCTCCCTCGACTAAACAGGTCGAAAAGAAAAATCTAATAAAAACATCGGGAGAAATCCCAAGGAAAATCCTTGGATAGATATCAAATATCAAATAAATGTTATAACCAGTTGAAAACATAAAACCATAGGGGTGTGGTAGAAATGAAATATGTGCTGATGCAAATCATTACAGGAAAGACCCAAGGCAGTGACATCGGCCACCGAGGCAGGGCAATATGATGAAAGACCGTAACCAAGAGGTAGAATCTTGGAGTAAATCGTGTGAGTTGTAGAGGCAGTAGGGGGCCAGCAACAGGAGTAGATGGTAGCTGTAACTAAGCAAGGGGACGAGACCGGGTGGGGGACAAGAAGGGGGACCCAGAAGCGGTTGAAACGGTTGGTAACTGTGTGCGTGTCGAACTAGGCAGCCTCTATGGTAAAGAAGAGAATGGAGAAATTGACCGTGGCCTATTGAAGAGTTTTCTCCTACAGCAAACTGTAGTCCCAGCAATCTGGAACATGAGCCAGCGGGTGTTGCCAACTGTACAAGCACTAAGCGAGACAGCGAAAATGCGAGTGGAGAGCAGGGAGCGTGCACTGTGAGACCCTTAGAACAAGGATGCCAATGCCTAAAACCCTGATAAGGGAAACACAGGAGGAGGGGGGGTGTTGTAGCGTCGCCCTCCTAGGCAAAAGTGGCCATCAGAAGAGGGGAGAGGGGGGTGAATGGTGATGATTAATTCTCATGGTGTTGAGGTTTCAGTCACTGAGGGTGTAGTGGAGATGGTTCATGACCCAAATCCCACCTTTATTTTCTTTGCTTTTTTTTCTTTGCTTTTTATCAGGTGCTTTGATTTCTACGTCTGGGTTCAAAGACTACAAGCAGCACTAGCTATGATAAAGAAAAACCATGGATAAATGCACCCCGGTACCAGGGAAAAAACTACCAAACCAAGTTGCTCTGGTCCCGAACTGACTGCACACCAGCCACACAGAAGTAACAAATCAAACACTGACTAGCTGAAGCAGGCAATAAAGGATAATCAAAAACAAGATGGAGAGGAATTAACAGGAAAAACACAGGCCCTAGACATCTACAAAAGAGACGTTCTGTTATAACGACCAATAAAACCCAAAGGATAACAAGGGGTGTGTGAAGGGCTAATAAATATTTGACTCTGCGAAAAAGTATATAAGAACCGCAGGCATTGACATCGGCTACCGAGGTAGTGCAATATGATAAGAGAGTGTAATCTAGGGCTGTGACCAGGGAGAAGCTGCAAGGTAGGCGAAGGCAGTAAGGTGCCAGCGGAATGAGTTGGGGGTAGCTGTAACTGCGCAATTGGATGAGATCGGAGAAGGAGGGGTAGACCCAAACACTGTAGGAATTATGGGTAACCCTGTATGTGTCTGACTATGCAGCCTTCAAAGATGAAGAAGAGAATGCAGAAATCAACTGTAGCCTGTTGAAAGGTTTTGTCTCACTGCAAAATATAGTCCCTGCTGTCTGTAATATGAGCGAGGGGGTATTGCCGACTGTGCAAGCCCTAAGTGAGGTAGTGGAGACGGGAGCGGGGAGAGGGGAGTAGTACCCATGAGACCCCTAGAACGAGGATGCCAAAGCTTAAGAACTTGCTAAGAGAATGACAGGGGGAGGGGATGGTAGTAGCTTCACCCTCCTAGGCGAAAGTGCCATCAGAAGACGGGGGAAAGTAGTGGGCGGTAAAGATAAATGCTCATGGTGTTGAGATTTCAATGGCCGGAGGTGTAGTGGAGATGGTTAGTGGACCCAAATCCCAAGTTCTTGTTGTTTTCTATTTTTATATTCTGTACTTGTTGTTAAGATACAAGAACTTGGATGCAGTGCTAGCTATGATGTAAAGAAAACCTAAATCTCAAAACATAATAACAAAGGAAAAACCATCGCCATTCTTCTCGAACTGTGCCCAGTACATGACAGATCATCAACCTATGGTTAACAAACGAGAACTAAAAAAACAATACAAGCTAAACTGACCACCTTGTGGATCAAAAAGTGGCAAAAGCCTTCACGAACCTCAGTGGGGGGAAACCTACAGGGGGCAGGCAGGGGACAGGTCGAGAAGAAACCTAAGTAGGACCAATGGGAGAAGAAGGGAAGACCAGTGAGGCTGAGGAGGGGAGGTATGGGGCGCAAAGTCGGGGTGTAGTTGGTAGCGGTATCACGCATAAAAGCTGGAAAAGGCTGTGAGCAGAGAAAGCCTGGACCAGAAGGAGGTGTCAGGTACAAGTGAGGACACCCCTTCGTGATAGTGTGAATGTGGAATGATTTGAGGGGGCAGCGGGGTATGGCGTGGCTGAAAGTCACCTCCTCTGTACTGTAGAGGGGACAAAGGTGAGAGGTGTCAGCATTGGACCAGGAGGGGTGGACGGCAAGGTGGCTCTACTGGGCATGGATCTGGTGTATCAGGTAGGGCATCAATTTGCTGAGGCCCATAAAGGGGTGAGGATTGAGACTAAGGGAGAAAGTATAGTAGGCAGGAGGCGGGGATGTCGAGCGGGAGTGGTCTTTCATGAGGGAGTGAGCTCGTTGGTTGAGTCCAGAATAGGGGGCGGTTATGATTGAGTCCGGGGGGAATAAAGAGAGGTCAGGAAGGAGGGAAGAATTAATAAGGGCGGTAGTAAAGGATAAGCTTTTGTGAAGTGAGAGGATGGTGTGGGCCAGGCCGTCTACTGGGAGGTAGGTAAGAACAGGAGGGCGAGGTTGAGCAGTACGCCGGTTGAGTGGCATGACATTGGGGTAGAGTCGGGTACAGAGGAATCTATGGGGGTCGAGAGTGTATGTTTTGAGTAGGGATGGAAACATATGGCACAGTTTGGCTGAAGCCGGGTTGATGGAGAAGGGGGAACAGGCTAGTTGAACTACGGTCATGCGCCTCTTATGTGAGAAGGAAAGCAGAGAGAAGGGTGAGACAAGACACTGTGGAGAAGATGGGGGTGGGAGTAGAGGAGAAGGGATTCGGGACCCATCTTTGGACATGCCTCCAGTGAATGTTCATCCTGGGCTGGAACTCCTTGGTGGGAACGAGGAGGTGAAAGTCATAAGAAGAAATAGGGAAGATGAGGGAGGGAGTATGCCAGATGATGACAGAAGTGAGGAGCAATACAAGAGCAGGCCGAGAGGAGCCTCTTGACCAAGGTGAAAGCGGCTTGCGAAAGGGCCAAACATGGGGCAAAGTGAGCGGTTGAGAAGAGTAAAGATGGGAACCGGGGGTTGGTAGGCACAGAGCTCTAAGAAGGATAAGAGGGCCAAGTTATCCTAACTTCGCGCAGAGACCTGCAAGAAGAGTTCGCAACAGCGCCCTCCAGCCCTGACGTTGGGATTGTAGGTCACCACACATTAGATGGAAAGTTGTGTCCCTCCAGCAATGACACATATAAAGAGCACCTTACTTGTGACAATGTATACATCGCAGCCATCAGTCTGACCTTTTCCTGTTCGCAGGATATATGAGTGGAGACCTCAGACCGCATTATACAAGTGGAAGCATCTCGATCAGAAGATGTCGCATAATGTTATAGTCACTCAAAGATAGAGTATCGGAAAGAGGGCAATAACACACAGGACATACCTACAATAGTCAGCCTTCCTCGGTCTTGAAAGTCGCCCAGAACCGGTAGAAGCGAACTAAGCTCGTGAAGCAAGTTGGGAACACTGAAAGGGCTTGTTGGCGGCAGACCAATAACCATAGTTGTAACTATTGGTTTGATATATAGGAAGAGTCGTATAATGCCAGTTCAGACGAGGCAATGACTTCTGCAGGACAAGTTAAAATGGAGCCAACGATACGAGGAATGGCCATCTTGAGCCTAGTGAATAATTGATCAACATGCGAACATATGATTATTATTCGTAAAACTATTGGCAAAGGATAAATGCTGGTCTAGCCCTCTAGGAGAAAGGGCTCCACACCCTTCCCATAAGAGAGGCATACGTGGCAATAAGTTGTGAAAATGGGAGTAGGAAACCAATTGTGGTCAAAGGTCAAGGAGACTCCCACTTCAAAAGAAGTTGGGATTGTTGTGAGAAAAATAGTTAGTTTAATGGAAAAGGTATGTAGCCCGTGAAGACCTAGACGCAAAATATAAATATTAAGGTATCTTCGTAGCTGTAATCGATCATCCAGCAATGGAGAAGAGATCTTAACACTATATATATGTTAGACATATTTTATCGTTTTACTTCTACTTTACACTTTGTTGTATCTTAGTTTTCCTAGACGTGTTCTCCCAAGTATAAACGCCCAGGCCTAGTGTATTCGTTTGTTCTTAGAATATTGCTACTCTCTTAACAGTGTATTGTTAATCTCTACATTATTGAGATGAATGAGTTCCACGAAACACCCTACACCTGCCGCATGTATCGAAACTGAACTAATTCGAGAAGCTGTAGAGTATCTTGACACCCACACCGTACCTTACCCTCAGATTACACTACCTTCACTCGGGCAAATCCCATAAAGAGAATCACGCTCTGAACCCTTCTACGAAGCCTACCAGCGGTGGACAGACCCCAGGTCCATAATCCTCACATGACAATTAGAAATCCTATACACTTAACTCGAAGGAGAGGAAGTCAAGTGGCTCCTGCCAGATGAGGACGACTACAAGGTTAGGTCGACAGAAACCTATACCCAACAAAGTCTGCGTGAGTGGTTAGCAATGAATAGTAATGTCTCGGTCTACTCCTGAAGGCCCAGGACCAGACCCTATAGAGACAGACGAACTCTCCGAATCTCAAGCACCGACAGTTACGTCACAAGATCTGTGATTGTAAGATCCACAGATACGAGACCATCCTCTGCTCTCCAACCAGAATTCTTTCATCATGCGACAATGAGGCAGTGTTAATCCCAGCAGTCACAACCTCTAGGAGAACATATATGGACTTCGGAAATGAATAAACGACTCGACCATATCGACCCAAGCCTAAACCTTTACTAGAAACTCTTAGCTAAGAGCATCGATCCTGAACCCCTGACATTCCAATCACTCCCACCTGGAATCTAACACCTGGTATTGGAATTACTTTAAGTAGAGAAAGAAATAATCACTGGCGCTAGATACATGGGAGATAAGCTCAGACAAATCACCAATAGTATAATACAGGTGGAAACGGTGACTCTGGTCCTGTAAGAAACCCTCAAAAGGGTCAGTAGAAGAATGAATGGACAAGGTGCCCGGCAGCCTCAATACTTTTACAAATCTATGGCGAATAACGGCGGAAAGGTGATATGGCCTCGAGTGATTGGAGGTGAAACGAAACAATGCCAAGCAACTCACAGTAAAAGTACGATCGCACAACTCAGGGGTGGGGTAAAGACTTTTCACTAACAACCTCTCAACATCCACGATGCTCTTTTCTCAACTAACTAGGACAGACAGGAAAATATATCATCAAAAGTCCTCCTATCCTATCAGGGGGTACCACACCAGTCCCCAAATCAGTTTGCCCCTTGATCACTCTTTCCGCAATCTTATGCTAATAAAAATAAAAACAAACAAAAGTATTAACTGTGTCCGCAACTTTCCCTTCGAGTGTAAAACCGTATTATACACTTTCCTAAAAAACTGCATTTGCACCTTCCGACAAAGACACGCCCACAGCTGAAAAACACAAAGAAAACTCCTGCTCCCGGTGCAGCCTCCTCGCATCTGTGTCCTTCCTTCCGGCACCGTGCCTATGCCGAGCATGCACCAAGTGTGCGCCGAGCCTGCCGAGCAGCATGAAAGAAATGGCTCCCGGGGGGGTGTATCTTTCCAGTGAGCTTCTTCGTCTGAGGGGTGATGAGATAGGGTATGTGCCTGGCCGATATGGTAAGTATGCCGAGCAGCATCCTAGATTTCCAACAAATACAAGCAAGTCACCTCCCACCTTCAAGTTCACCAAACCATAGAGTCAGAAGGAGCTGTAGCCATGAGTAGAGACCAATAGTTAGGACAAGAACTGTTGGACAAGAGGGTCCAATATCAACGGGAATAAGAGAACCACAAGAGGGTCCTCAATGCTATGATGTCTGAGTCAGAGGCAAACAAGAAAGCCAGAGAAAGACAAGAAAGCCACATAGCTGAGCTAACAGAAGCGGTCACTTCCTTCATGGGTCAAGTGAAAGGAAAGCATTCAAACCCAACCCTATAACCAATTGCCGGAGCGGGTGAAGGGGGTGGCTGACAACCACCTCCAACAATGCATGGGGTGGTGGGAGGTGCCCCAGATCCCTGGAGATAGTGATAGAGAAGGAAGTCGAGATGAGAGAAGGCGAAGGTGGGATGACAGACCCACAAAATGAAATAAGAAGCCAACCAAAAAGCCCAATAATGATGAGGAAATGTATGAGCAAGCTACAGAAGAAGAAATTTGATTCTTCAGCCAACCAGGGAAGGCTATAGGAGAAACCACCCAATGTCCGGCTCAACCACCATCTGAATATAAACACACCAAAGACCAACATTGAAGGTTTGGGCTCACAATCTGCATAGCTTTCTTCGACTGAAGCCCATACGAATGGCAGGATGAGGCAGACCGTATCAAATAAGCCTTCTCCAAATTGAGTAGATCGCGAGTAGCATCCATTGCCTTGACCTATGGAAATGAAAGAACCGGGAAACTAGCACACACCTGACAAGAGGCCTCTGAATTATTCCATGTTTTTGCCGAACAAGTCATCTACCGTTTTGGTCACACTCACGAAGAAGAAAAAGCCCTATGAGAACATTTTAGAAGTCCGATGCAATGGAGACATTAACTAGTTTATATTAGAATTCGAGAACTGTAAGGTCAAAGAAACGAGTACAGGAATCTCGTTCCAGAAAATGATTACAGAGAAAATAAGGGAAGGAGCCCTGAAACCCCTGTCGATGCATTGAGAATATATCAATGATAGATAGTGAGTGGAAGCTCTTCAACAAGCGGTCCGTGATGAGGAAGATTTCCAGGAATCAAAGCAGCTTAAGGACAACCATGCTTCAGGGTCCAATTCCAGTAGGACAAGAAAATGTCACGAACATACAGCTGTAAAGACAATGAAGAAACCCAAGTATACCACTAAAGAAAAGAGAGTATACGAGGCAAAGAAAAAAGAGGAAAGGACGGAAAAGGGAAGCCGGGACCCAGGCAGAAAATAATATATAAGGTTTTGGCCGAGGCAGACACCGGGATCGATCAAAAAGAGGTGAGCAAACAAAAAGCGAAAAGGCAATATACAAGATGCACACTAACGAACCACTATTGAAAACATGGTCAAAGCGAAATCCGTTTTAGTACGATCCAGAGAAAATCTTTTAAATTACCAGGTGTAAGGTGGAACCACCCTAGGCTGAGGAAACCAAGGGGAGCCGCTGTGGCTGAGGATAGGAGAGGGGAAAGCTTGCGAGAAGTGAGCTAATGGCCACTAGCGGGGATATTTATGGAAGACAAAGAGCCATGAGGCCTAAAGGCACCACTGGCGACCGCATGTAAGTACTTCAGCCATTGTACCAAGAACCAAAATAGGCTGAAGTGGATCCTTCAAGCCGATACCATAGAGGCGTCCGACACGACAAGAGAGACAAGTTCCGACTTGTGCCGTGGCACCTACAAGGTATTGTACAGCAAAGGAACTAGAAATCTATAGTCCAAACAAAGTCCTGACAGTAGCGAAGGAACCCATCCTAGGTGAGGCTGCCCGAACACGGCTCCAGTAGTTGGGGGGACCCCTATGACGAACGACGGTTAGTATAAAACCTAAGAGGACACAAAGACAGCAAGAAAAGAGCCAATTAGGAAACTCGAGGCAAGATGATGAGTGAGAAGCAGGTACCTGACAAGAGCTACAGCAGAATAATCATCCCCAGTGGGAGGTTTTAAAGAACAGAATTCAAAACGGTTAAAAGACTAGCATCTCACAAGGAAAAATAAACCACGAGTGATATGGGTTGCATTGTACGAAAACAAGACACTGTTCAGATTGCGGTATCAGATAATGGGCACGACTTAAGTAGTCTTTCATCCAAGTTGGACATGTTCATTGCAGACACGAACGACAACCGCCCTGATGAAGAAACTTTAGCTCAGGCTGGTGGAATCAGACGATAGGAATGGTAGATTCTTAGTAACTAGCGAGATGTGCGGATAAGGCAGTCAGCACCAAAGGCGCATCAGAGCTGCAAAGCACGAATGAACAGACGAACTACCTCTGGTGTATGTGAATCCCTTAACAGAGAGTAAAGAGAACTTGTAGTGTGCTGCTTAATATACGAACAACAAGTGTTGATTTGTCATGCAAGGTGCTAAAGTTCGACACTCATTTATTGCGAAATCAGTCTATGTTTTCAAAGATATTCGGTGAGGTGGCAGAGGGGTATCTTACCCAATACACAAATTACTTGGATTGTTTATAGTCAAGTGATATAATGCTCTCTCTCTCTGGGTGATACTTGCAGCAGGTAACCGATAGGTTCCTAATGATCACTTCTTCTTAGCCTGATAGCTGGTGCGATAGCTAAGTCCTTTGACTCCTATCTAGCAAGGTCGATCGCTAGGCTCATATAAGACCGTCGGGTCTTGGGTCGTGGAGATATAGTAGATAAAGGTTTTTAAACTGAAAGTATGTTATATGAAAGAACTTAGATAGTTGCGTGAAGAAGCCAAATCCCAGGCCTTTCTTTTTTGTTTTTCTTTTTTTTTTATCATGTGCTGTGTATTAATCAACTAATGGGAACAAAGACTATGTGCAGCGCTAGCTATGGTAAAGAAAAAACCCCATCCCCTGTGTTTTATCCACCCCGGCACCAGGGAAAAAACTATCAACGCAAGTCCCTCTGGTACGAGACCAACCGTACACCAGCCACGCAAAAGAGGAAATCAAACTCCGACCCAAGGGGCGGAATAAGAAAATCAAATAAATACATGGCGAGCAATCAACAGGAAAACCCTTGCCGTAGACACCAACCACAAAATAAATAATTGCTATAACCACTATGAAACCGAAAGTAACCGACAATAAAAGAAGACCAATGGGGGTGCGGGAGCCACTCTAAACTGAAGCAGCGTTGCTAGCATTACTCAGAATCCAAGGTGTCGACATCCGCCACTGAGGCAGTGCAATACGACGACTGAGGGTAACCAAGGGGCGCGACCGTGGAGAAATCGCAAGGTGAGGCAGAGGGGCAGTAGGGTGCCAGCCAAGTGAGTGGATTGTAGCTGTAACCGAGCAACCGGACGAGACCTGAAGGGGGAGAGAAGGGGTAGACCCAAGAACCGTGGAAAATATCGATACCCCTGTGCGTGTCTGACCAGGCAGTCTCTAAAGGAGGTGAAGAGAACAGAGAAATCGACCGTAGCCTGTTGGAAGATTTTCTCCAACTGCGAACTGTAGTCCCCGCCGTCTGTAGCATGGGCGAGAGGGTGTTGCCAACTGTGCAAGCGCTAAGCGAGGCAGCGAAACGCAAGCGGA
>Ga0307507_10004007_pt1 | contig 27033 bp, 30 predicted proteins | sample 7_EM_MG_FD_207223 | JGI IMG/M metagenome (GOLD analysis project Ga0307507, IMG submission 207223) | Populus trichocarpa ectomycorrhiza microbial communities from riparian zone in the Pacific Northwest, United States - 7_EM | ecosystem: Host-associated > Plants > Roots > Unclassified | place...
GCCAACCGCGAGGCAGCCACACCTCACCCGGCCTGACCACCACCAACCACCCCGTCAACCCACCCCAACCAGCACAAACAGGATGAAAAATGCCCATTGTGTCTATAGGCGTTCGGTGATTGTTGCGTGCTTGGCTTGGGACGCCGGAAGAGCGAGATCGGTGGGCCGAGCCCGGCGTTTTAATGCGAGGGTCGCGTCGCACCCAGGTGTCATTCCGACCAAACGCTCGGAGTCGGCGACGCCCCGTCCAGCTGAGCTGGACGGGGCGTCGCCGACGGTCAAGTGCCTCGGTCCGTGGTAGCACTCGTCGCGACCGTCAGCAGGTTGTCTTCGCGGCGTCGTCAATGAGGTCGGCGGTGATCTTCGGGTGGCTGATCATCACGACGTGGGACGAGGTCGGTACTTCGACGACCTTCTGGGCCTTCGCACGGCTGTATATCCAGCGCTCGCACTCCGGCGGGATGGCTTTGTCCTGGCCGGCGACGAGCCCCCATGACGGGATTGTCCGCCATGCTGCGCGGTAGGCGCGGGGTCAGTGCTCTGCCCTTGGAGTTCGTCAGGTCTTTCAACCAGGCGATGGCTTCGTCGTAGTCCATGACTTCCACCGGTCCACCTCGCGTTCTTCTCCCGGCTCAGGGTTCAGCTGGCGGTCAGTGGGAAGCGTGCCCGATCCGGTATGACCAGCCGAAGGACATGGCGATGATTCACTCGATCGAGCTATTCGGGCCGGTTCCGTTTTCGCCGCCTGGGAGCGGCGGCGACTACGAGCTGCACTTCGGCCAGGACCTCTCGATCGGCTACCTCGGCCACGATTCGTCCACTGTGGAGCTCTACTTCCACGAGACGCTGACGTTCCTGGTGAACACCGCCGAGGCCGCGGTCGGCCTGGCCGCCTGAGCCGCCGTCAGAGTTTGGCGGCCGCCGCGTACAGCGACTGCGCGTCACCGTCCAAAGTGGTCCCGAACAGGGCGGTGGTGCGGAGTTCGCCGGTGGTTTCGTCCACCGTCAGCGTGCCCTTGCTGGTCACCGAGTACACGGTGCCCGCGCCGGTGGCCGGGTCGAAGCCGGTGAGCCACGGGCCGCCGCTGGAGCCGCCCGCCATGTCGCAGGTGCTGGTCCAGGTGCCGGACGAGCCGTCCGGCGTCGCGGGGACGTCGCACCAGGACAGCGTTTCGCCGTACGCGGTCTTCGAACCGGGGTAGCCGAACGTCGCCGTGCGGCCCGGCGCGGTGGTGTCGTACGAGAGCCGCTGGTTGCCCGCCGCGTCGGCAAGGTGCCGCCCGGCGACGGGGGAGAACACGATCATCGCGACGTCCGGTGAGCTGTGCTGCGTGTACGACTCCGGTACGAGGAACGCGCGGGCCGCGTAGATTCCCAGCGGCGTCTTGCCGCGGTCGTAACCGGGCACGAAGACGACGTTCACCGCGCGGATCCGCTGGTCGTCACGCGTGTAGCCGGGCCACACGCAGTGCGCGGCGGTGATCGCGACGTCACCCCCGACGGCCGTCGCGGTACACCAGCTGTCCTGGCCTGGCACGTCGGTGACGAACAGCCTGCCGACGCCCTTCGGTGCCGCCGCGGGCCAGTGCCGGGCGACGCTCTCGCGCTTGTCCTCGGAGCCGGCCCCGACCTGCCGCATCCGCTCCGGCGTCCAGTACGCGAGTGCGGCGGCCTGGTCCGCGGCGGTGACGCCGGTGACCCGCGCGGGCGTGTCCGCACTGGCCTGGGCCGCCACGGCGGTCGTGGCCGCCAGCGTCACGAGTACCACCAGCGTCCGGCGCAAACCCTTGATCATCATGTCCCGGGGACGTCCGCCGGTTCGCCGGGGTTGCGTCTGCTCGGGCAATCCGGCACGAACGGGCCAGTCGCGCCGGGTGCGGCCGGTACCGGAATCCGAGGGCGCCCCCGGAGCCGCCGGGTGTGGCAGGCCCGCGAATCCACAGCAAGCCGCCCGGAATCCGCAGTCCCGCGGGACCGGCCGCGGCCTACCGTGGAGTACCGGGCCGACGAGGGCCCTCGGACGGGAGGCGACGAACGTGACGGACGTGCTCCGGCCGCTCGAAGAACGTCATACGGCGGGTGACCTGCTCGCCGAAATCGCGGCCCGCGCGCCCGCCCTCGGCGGCAATCCCGGCGGCTGGCCGGGCCTGACCTTCTACCGCTACACCCGGCCCGTCGCCCCGCAGTGGGAAGAGGTGCGGTCGCTGTCGCTGTGCATCATCGCGCAGGGGCGCAAGTGCGTGGTCGCCGACGGGCGCGCGCACGACTACGACCCGTTCAACTACCTGGTGCTGAGCGACCGCCAGCACTTCACCGCGGAAATCCTCGAAGCCACGCCTGCCAGGCCGTTCCTTTCGCTGGTGCTGCAGGTGGACCCCGCGCTCGTGCGGCGGGTGTCGGCCGACGTACTGGACCGGCGGGCGACCACGTTCGACCGCGTGGCCCACAGCCAATCCGAGCGGGCGTTCGTCACGCCGCTGGACTGCACGCTGATGTCGGCCACCCTGCGGTTCCTCCGCGCGACGGGCACCGGCGCGGACCGCCGGGTGCTGGCGCCGATTTACCTGGCCGAGATGGTGTACCGGATCCTGCAGGCCGAGCAGTACTCGCGGCTGCTGGAGATCGCGGCGTCGGAGGTGGCGCGCAACCCGGTCAGCGAGGTCGTCTCCTACGTGCACGACAACATGTCCGAGCCGCTGACGGTGAGCGACCTCGCGGAACGGGTTTCGCTCAGCCCCTCGGCGTTTTCGCACCTCTTCCGCGAGGTGACCGGGAAATCGCCGTACCAGTTCGTGAAGGAGATGCGGCTCAACCGCGCGCGTGACCTGCTGATCGAGGGCAGGCTGAGTGTCACGCAGGTGTCGAAGGCGGTCGGTTACGCGAGTGCGTCGCATTTCATCAACGAGTTCCGCGCGCGATTCGGGGCGACCCCGCGCGCGTATTCCGATCTTCGCTCGCTGCGTGAGGAATTCGGCGTCCGGAACGGGTGACGGGGGTGCCCGCGGGCACCCCCGTCCCGGTTCAGCGGACGGTCCCGACCGGTTTCAGCGCGCCGGCGAGCCGTTCGGCCAGCGGGGCAGACGACGACGGATTCTGCCCGGTGTAAAGGTTTCCGTCGACCACCACGTGGGGTTCCCAAGCATCGGCGCTCTTCTCGAACCGTCCGCCGCCTTCGACGAGACGGTCTTCCAGCAGCCACGGTGCCTTGTCGGCGAAACCGACCTGATCCTCCTCGACGTTGCTGAAGCCGGTCACCCGGCGGCCCGCGAACAGCCACCGGCCTTCGGGGCCGGTCGCCGGCAGCAGCGCCGCCGGGCCGTGGCAGACCGCGGCCACGGGCTTGCCCGCGACGTCGAACTCCGTGATCAGCCTGCCGAACTCCTTGCTGGCAGCCAGATCCTCCATCGGCCCGTGTCCACCGGGGACGAACACGAAGTCGAACTCGGCGGGGTCGGCCTCGTTCAGGTCGGCCGGTGCGCCGAGTTCGCCGCCGATGCTTTCGAGGTAGGCGCGGAACCGTTGCCCCGGCTCGGCCGAGCCGCCGTTCATCTCGGGGCTGAAACCGGCCTCGTCGGCGGTGGGGACCACCGCGCCAGGGGTGGCGATCACAAGGTCGAAACCGTTGTCGCGGAACATTTCGTGCGGCACCGCCAGCTCCTCGGGCCAGAAGCCGCACGGGTGCCGGGTGCCGTCGGCCAGCGTCCAGTGGGCCGAGCCGGACACCGCGAACAGTACGCGTGTCATGGGAAAGACCTCGCTCTCGAAAAGGGTGACTCCGGCGCCGTCGGCCGGAAAGACCGTCCCCGAAGGTAACCGCAGCGGCCTTGGTGTGAGCCGGTTCGTGCACGAATCTTGCAGACCTCGACCGGAACCCGCACCGGTCGTCGGAATCCGCACATCTTCCGCAGGAATCTTCGATGCGGCCGGGATCACAGTGCGGCTAGCGTTTTCGGCACACCCACGGAAACCGCACGTTCACCTGGAGGTCACATGGCGCGCATCGCCTACCTCGTCTCGAGTGCGAAGGAGATCGAACTCGCCGACGGCAGCCGGCACCCCACCGGCTACTTCGCCGAAGAGGCCGTCAAGCCCTACGAACGGTTCGTCGCTGCCGGGGCCGAGGTGGTGGTGCTGACGCCGGACGGCGAGCCCCCGTTCGCGGATCCCTACGGGCTGGAGTCCTTCTTCCACTACCCCGAAGAGGACCAGGACTTCTTCGCGTCCGTGACCCGCACGTTCCACCACGATCCCGACGACATCCGGATCACGCTGCACCAGAACACCGAGCTGGGCCTGGTCGCGGCGCGGCGGATCGCCGAGCGGCTGAAGGCGCGCGGGCTGTCGCCTGCCGAGGCCCACGCGCTGGTCAGCAAGGCGGCCAAGATCGCATGGCGCCAGGACCGGCAGCTCGCCGACGTGATGGTGGACGACGGTCTCGACGGCGGCCTGCCCGCGGAGGAGATCCGCGCCGCCGTCGCCGAACTGGACGCCGCCAGCCGTCAGCTGGCCGCCGACCGCAAGGCGAAGCTGGACGCCATCCCCGGCTTCCGGCAGCCCACCTCGCTGGCCGGCCTGAGCGACGAGCAGGTCGCCGAGTTCGACGCCGTTTTCGCCCCCGGCGGGCACGGGCCGATGGTCGACCTCGCCGACAACCCCGACGTGGCGAGGCTGCTGAAGACGCTGCACGACAAGCAGGCCCCGATCGCCGCGCTGTGCCACGGGCCCGCGCTGCTGCTGTCGGCCCCCGAGCGCGAAGACGGGCAGTGGCTCTTCGACGGCTACCGCCTCACCTGCTTCACCGACGAGGAGGAGGACCAGACGGTGCCGGGCAAGCTCGGCCTGCCGTGGTACGTCGACACGGCGCTGAAGAACGCGGGCGCGGTGTTCGACGACGGGCCCTCGGCGTGGGTCTCGCACGTGGTCGTGGACCGGAACCTGATCACCGGCCAGAACCCCGCCTCCACCGAGGCCACGGCCGACGCGTTGCTGAAGGCGGTGGGACAGCGATGAAACTCTTCACCCGCAAGGACCAGACCGAAGACCGGGCCGAGACAGCAGCGGAAGTGACTCCCACGCAGACCGTGTCGGCCTTCCTGACCGCGTTCGGCAAACGTGACGTCGAGGCCACACTGTCCGTTGTGGACGATGCCGTGCGGGTCGACATCCACCCGACCGGACTGCGCGAAGGCGGCTCGGCCGATCTGCGGGCCTTCCTCACCGAGACCTTCACGGCGTTCCCAGACCTGCTCGTGACGGTGAAGAACCTCATCGAGACCGGCTCCGTGGTCACCGCGGAGCTGAAGGTGGAGGGCACGCAGGCGGCGGGCTACCTCGGTGCGATCAACCAGGAGAAGCACCTCGACGTGGACGCGGCCTGGCGGTTCACCGTCGCCGGTGACCGCATCACCGCCGTCGACGCGTACTGGTGCCAGAACCAGCTGTACCGGCGGCTCGCCGTGAAGCGCCTCGACCAGATCTCGCTCGTGTGAGGGGAATCCGATGACGACAACCGAACCGCGCAGCCGCAGCCGGGAAGCGGCGGACCAGGTCACCGCCTTCTTCGACGCCTACCGGCGCCACGACGTCGACACGATGACCGACCTGTGCGCCGACAACGCCGACTTCTTCTACGTGCCGTTCGAGATCTGGGGAAAGCAGCGTGTGTTGCGCGGCGACGGCAAGGTGAAAACGGTCGGCAAGACCATCTGGGTCGGGCTGATCGCCTCCTTCCCCGACCTGTTCACCGACGTCCACAGTGTCGAGGCGAACGACACCGGCGACGTGGTGGTCACCTGCGACATCGGCGGCAGCCAGCAGCTCGCCTGGGGCGCCGCGGAGCCGCGGGGGCAGAAGTTCAGCGAGCCCCACCTGTTCATCTTCCACGTCGATGGCGACGGGCTCATCGACCGGATCTCCGCGTACTGGGACGGGGCAGGCATCAACCGCCAGCTCGGCCACCTCGAAGTCGACTGAGAAGGGAAGCACCGATGGCGCTGCTGAAGCGGGAAGAGTGGCAAGGGTTCGTCCGCGACGTCGACTGGACCTACAGTTACGTCGACGACGAGGCCGTGTTCCCCGAATGGCACAGCGGTACCGGCAAGGTGCCGCGGGAGGCCTGGCTGGGCTGGGAAGAGGACTACAAGGTCACCTACCCCGACTACGTGGCGACCCAGCGCGACAAGGAGCAGTCCGCGTACGCGGTCAAGGCCGCGCTCCAGCGTTCGAGCACGTTCGACCACCTCGACGAGGGCTGGAAGTCCTCGACCAAGATGCACTTCGGCGGCGTCGCGCTGGTCGAGTACGCGGCCGTGCTCGGCGAGCTGAAGATGGCGCGGTTCGGGCTCAACGCGGCCTGGCGCAACATGGCCGCCTTCGGCCAGCTGGACGAGCTGCGGCACGCGCAGATCACCACGTTCTTCGGGCACGAGTTCATCAAGAAGGACCCGCAGTACGACTGGACCCAGAAGACGTTCCACATGGACAACTGGGTGCCGATCTCCCTGCGCAACCTGTTCGACGGCATGATGATCGCCCCCAACGTGGTGGACCTCGCGATCGCGCTGCCGTTCACCTTCGAGACCGGCTTCACCAACCTGCAGTTCGTCGCGCTCGCGTCCGACGCGCTGGAGGCAGGCGACGTGAACTTCGCCAACATGGTCTCCTCGATCCAGACTGACGAGGCCCGCCACTCGCAGCAGGGCGGCCCCACGATGGAGATCCTCGTCGAGCACGACCCGGTGCGCGCCCAGTGGATCATCGACAAGAACTTCTGGGGCTCCGCCCGCGCGTTCGCCGCGCTCACCGGGCCGGCGATGGACTACTACACCCCGCTGGAACACCGGAAGCAGTCGTACCGGGAGTTCATGGAGGAGTGGATCGTCGACCAGTTCGTGCACACGATCGAGGACTACGGGCTGAAGAAGCCGTGGTTCTGGGACGAGTTCATGCGCGGCCTCGACACCTGGCACCACGGGCTGCACATGGGCCTGTGGTTCTGGCGCCCGACGCTGTGGTGGCGCCCGAAGGCCGCCGTCAGCCAGGACGAGTGCGACTGGCTGCGCGAGAAGTACCCGAACTGGGAGACGGTCTACGGCGACAAGTGGGACGTGATCATCGAAAACATCAACGCGAACGACGTCGAGGCCACGCTCCCCGAGACGCTGCCGTGGCTGTGCAGCATGTGCAACCTGCCCTGCTGCAACGCCACGCAGACCAGGTCCGGCCGCTGGCGCATCCCGACCTGGCAGCTGGACTACGACGGCAAGACACACCACTTCTGCACCAACGCGTGCCGCCAGATCTGGTGGAAGGACCGCGACAACGTCAACCACGAGACGCTGATCGACCGGTTCCTCGCCGGGCAGATCCAGCCGATGGACGTCGGCGGCATCCTTGCCCACATGGGGCTCACGCCCGAGGTGATGGGCGACGACCCGGACTACGAGGCGTGGACGAGGGACTACGTCGGCCGTCCCGCGGCCGGCCTGGCACTGGCCACCGGCGCCGGGGAGGACTGAGCCATGCCCGAAACCGTCGAGCTGGGGCCTGAGGACCAGGCCCCGCAGCTGGTACCGCTCAACGCGATCTTCGCGGACGACTTCGTGCAGGTCCTGGTGCCGGTCACCACCGCGGACACGATCCGGGAGGTGGCGGCCGCGGTCGCCCACCACGTCGAGGGCAAGCGGGTGCGTGCCAAGGACGCGGAGAAGGTCGTGTTCCACAAAGGCCGGCGGCTGGCGCCGGAGCTGACCGTGGCCGAGGCCGACATCGGGCCGCTCGACCACGTCCGCGTCGAGTACGACCTGCCGGAGGGAGCACGGTGAAGAACCCAGTGGGCCCGATCCTGCGCATGGGCGACGAGGTGGAGCAGGTGATCGCGGCGATCGAGGACGACAACCCCGGCACGGAGATCGAGGTCATCGACCGGGGCGCGTACGTCCGGGTACAGGGTGAGGACCGGGTGGTGCTGACCGAGGAGACACTGCGCCACTACCTCGGCAGCGAGTTCGAGATCCGCTCGCTCGAAACGATGATGTCGTCCTTCGCCGGGCGCGTGATCACCACGAGCGGTTCGATCGTCTGGGAAAAGATCTCGGCGCGGCGGGCCGCGTCGGCCGGTGAAGGGGTGAAGGCATGACCCAGCCGAAGAAGACGAGGCCGCGCAAGACGTTCAGCACGTTCGGCGACATCCGCCGGATGCCGACCGACTACGAGATCGTCTCGCACGCGCAGAACTGGACGTTGCGCAAGAACCGCACCGGCGCGTTCGAGCAGAACCCGTCCTCGCCCGCCAACCTGTGGTTCCTGACCTACCGCGACAAGTCGCCGTTGCAGGTCGACGACTGGGACGCCTTCCGCGACCCGGACGCGTTGACCTACAAGACGTACGTGACGGTGCAGGCCGAAGCCGAGGCCAAAACCGGTGGTGTGCTCGAGGAGTACGCGGGATCGGACGCCGCGCTCGCGCCAGGGCAGCTGTCCCTGCTGACCTCGCTGTTCACGCCGTCGCGTTACCTCCTGCACGGCTGCCAGCAGATCCAGGCGTACCTCGGTTACCTGGCCCCGACCTCGTACGTGACCAACACGGCGGGTTTCGCCACGGCCGACTACCTGCGCCGGGTCACGCTGACCGCGTACCGGACCCGCGAGCTGCAGATCGCGCACCCGGACAGCGGTGCGGGCACCGCCGAGCGGCAGGCCTGGGAAACCCTCGACGCCTGGCAGCCGGCCCGGCGCGCGGTGGAGAAGGCGCTCGTCAGCTACGACTGGGGCGAGGCGTTCGTCGCGCTGAACCTGGTGCTCGCGCCGACCTTCGACGACGTGCTGGTGCGGCAGTTCAAGGAGGTCTCGCGCGAGAACCGCGACGAAGAGTCCTGGCTGCTGCTGTCGTTCCTGCAGGAGGACAACAACCGGCGCAACCGGTGGAGCTCGGCGCTGGCGCGGTTCGCCGTCGAGCAGCGGCCGTCGAACGCCGGCGTGCTGCGGCGCTGGATCGACCGCTGGTCGCCGATCGCGGACGCGGCGGCGGCAGGCCTGGGAGAACTGCTCGAGACCCGGCCGGAGCACAGCCGTCCGGCGAGCGACGTGGCCGCCGGCGCGAAGGCCGCCCGCGAGGCGTTCCACGCGCCGATCTTCGAGCCGGAAGGGATGCGTGCGGCGCGGTGAGCGGAGCGGTGACCGGGCAGTGGCAGGAGGCCCTGCAGCTCGACGAGCTGTGGGAAGGCGAGATGGCGGGTGTCGAGGTGGGTGGTGAGAAGGTGCTGCTGATGAACGTCGACGGCGACGTGCGGGCGTACCGGAACCGCTGCCCGCACCAGGCATGGGCGCTCGACGAGGGTGACTTCGACGGCGAGACCCTCACCTGCGCCCGGCACCTGTGGGTGTTCGACGCCCGCAGCGGCACCGGCGTCAACCCGGACAACTGCCGGCTGACCTCGTTCCCCTGCAAGGTGGACGAGGACGGCACGATCCGGGTGGACGTCGGATGACGACCCGGCGTTGTGTGCTCGTGGGCGGCGGTGTCGCGGCCGCGTCGGCCGCCGCTCAGCTGCGCAAGCGGGGTTTCGACGGCGACGTGGTGCTGGTCGGCGAGGAAGTGGCAGCGCCGTACGAGCGGCCGCCGCTGTCGAAGGAGTTCCTGACGGGGCCGCCGGAGCTGGTGCGGCCGCTGGCGCCGGACTGGTACGCGGCGAACGGCGTCGAGTTGCGGCTCGGCGTCCGCGCCGTGGACCTCGACGTGGCGGGCCGGAGCGTCGGACTGTCCACAGGGGAGCGTCTGGGCTACGACGACCTGGTGCTGGCCACGGGTGCGCGGCCGCGGCGTCTTCCCGGGTTCGACGGCGAGGGAATCCACTACCTGCGCACGGCCGCCGACGCCGGACGGCTGCGCGCCGAACTGGCGACGGCGCGGCGGATCGCGGTCCTCGGCGCCGGGTTCATCGGGTGTGAGGTGGCCGCTTCCGCCATCGCGCTCGGCACGCGGGTCACCCTGTTCGAACCGGAGCCCGCTCCGCTCGCGCGGGTGCTCGGCCCGGCCATCGGCGCGGTGCTGATGGACATCCATCGTGAGCGAGACGTGGAAATTCGCGCGGGTGAGTACGTCACGGCTGGTGAACGCGGCAGGCACGGTTTTGTGCTGACCACCAGCCGTGGCGACCGCGTGGAGTCCGATCTGGTGGTGGTCGGTGTCGGCTCGGTGCCGAACGTCGAGCTGGGACAGGACGCCGGGCTCGCCGTGGCGAACGGCGGGATCGCGGTCGACGAGTACGGGCGGACGTCGGCGCCGCACGTGTACGCGGCCGGTGACGTCGCCGCCCAGCACCACCCGCGTTACGGCACGCGGATCCGGGTCGAGCACCACGACACCGCCGTGCGTCAGGGCGCGAACGTCGCCGCCAACCTGACGGGTGAGGTGACGCCGTTCGAGGAGGCGCACTGGTTCTGGTCGGACCAGTACGAGCACAGGCTCCAGTCGACCGGCCGCATGGGCGACTTCGGCTCGGTTGTGCTCCGCGGCAGCATGGCCGAGCGCAGCTTCTCGGCGTTCTCGCTGGTGGACGGCCGGATTCAGGGCGTCATCTCGCTGAACCGGCCCGGTGACGTGCTCGCGGTCCGCCGGATGCTGTTCACACCGCACGAGGTGACGGCCGAACAGCTCGCCGACGAGTCGCTGCCGCTGAAACGGCTGATGCCGCGGACCAAGGCGGCACCACGGGCCGGGGCCCGCTGAATCTCACCGAGGAGGAACTGTCGTGACAACCCTTGCGGTGCTGGAAACGGTGGCGCCTCAGACCCGGGTGACGGCCGCCGACGCGCGGACGGCACTGGCGCGTGTGCGTGGGCTGAGCGTGGTGGACGCGGTCGCGCAGCTGCGGCTGGGACCCGGCCGCACGTGTGAGCCGGTGGCCAGGGTGCTCGACAGGGCGTTGGCGAACGCCGGCCGCGCCGGGCTTTCGGCAGGGCAGCTGGTCGTGGTGGGCGGTTCCGCCACACCCGCGGAGCCGATCGTGCGGGTGCGGCGGAAGGCGCACGGCAAGGCCGACTGGATCAGCAGCGAGACGGCCGACGTGCGCGTCGAGCTGCAACTGGCCGGTGCGTACGAAGCCGCCGCCGTGCCGACGCCCGACGTGGTCGTGGGCGAACCCGTTGCCGGTAGTGCGCCGGAGGACGCGCGGTCGGTTCCGGTGCGGGAGGCGCTTTACGAAGTGCTCGACCCCGACCTTGGCGTCAACGTCGTCGACCTGGGGTTCGTGCGGGGCGTGACGGTGGACGAGCACGACGTCGCCACACTGACCATGACGCTGACCTCGCCCGCCTGCCCGCTGACCGGGATCATGGAGGACCAGATCCGGACGGCGCTGCTGGAGGACTCCGAGGTCGTCGCGGACTTCCGTGTGGTGTGGGTCTGGTCTCCGTCGTGGCGGCCGTCGGACATCAGCGACGACGGCCGCGAGCAGTTGCGCGCCATCGGTTTCAGTAACTTTTGACCAGTTCTGAGCAGTTCTGAGTACTTCGGAGGGTTCATGGCTTACGTCGTCGTCGCCACCTGGGTCGCGAGGCCGGGGCAGGCGGAGAAGATCCGGCAGATCCTGGAAACGGTCACGGCCGGCAACCGGGCGGAAGAGAAGATGCTGGAGTTCCAGGCGCACGTCAGCCGGGACGACCCGGACACCTTTGTGTTGTACGAGAAGTACGTCGATGCCTCCGGCTACGCCGACCACCGTGCCACCGACGCGTTCAAGAAGCACGTGGTCGGCGAAGCGATCCCGAATCTGGCCGAGCGGAGCGTGCGGGAGTTCGAGACCATCGGGTGACCGGCCCCGAACGAGCCTCGCTTCGCTCGTCTGAGGGGCGTAAACTCCCAGGTCCAAACGGCAGAGTCGCCGATGCTGTCGGGGCGGCTCCGTGACGTCGGAGGCAGGCATGGTGCGGCCCGTTCCGCCGCTGGAAGACCGGATGACGCCCGGCGATCTGATCGCCGAGCTGGCGGGACGCGCACCGGAGGTCGGCGGCAACACCGGCCTGTGGCCGGGGCTGACGATCTATCGCTTCCACGAGCCCGTCGCACCGAGCTGGGAAGAGGTCCAGTCACTGTCACTGTGCGTGGTCAGCCAAGGCCGCAAGTGCGTGACGGTGGACGGGCAGCCCTACCGGTACGACCCGTTCAACTACCTGGTGCTGAACAGCCACCTGCACTTCCAGGCCGAGATCCTCGAGGCCACCGTCACGAAGCCGTTCCTCTCGTTCGTGCTGCAGATCGACCCCGCGGTGGTCCGGCGGGTGTCGGTGGAAATGCTGGAACAGCGGCGCGCGGAAATGCTGGTCGACAGCCCGCCGGACCCGTCGAAGGCGTTTGTCTCGGCGCTGGACTCCGGGCTGATGAGCTCGGTCATCCGGTTCCTGCGGGCGCTGTCCACCGGGCCGGACCGGCGGATACTGGCGCCCGCGTACCTGCAGGAGATGGTCTACCGCGTGCTGCAGGCCGAGCAGTACGAGCGGCTGCTGGAGATCGCCGCGACGCAGCAGAACCACGATCCGGTCGCGCGGGTCGTCACGTTCATCCAGGACAACCTGGCCGAGCCGCTGACCGTCACCGACATGGCGGAGCAGGTGGCGATGAGCCCGTCGGCGCTGACCGCGCTGTTCCGGCAGTCCACCGGGAAGTCGCCGTACCAGTTCGTCAAGGAGATGCGGCTGACCAGGGCGCGGGACCTGCTGGTGCGCGGCAACGGCACCGTGGTGTCGGTGTCGCGAGCCGTCGGTTACCCGAGCGCGTCGCACTTCATCAATGAGTTCCGCCGCCGCTTCGGCTTGCCGCCGCGGGCGTACTGCGACCTGAGCACGCTGCGTTCACAGTTGGGCGCGCAGCACACCGTGAACCCGACCTGAGCCCGTCCAGCGCGCCGAAAACGGCGACGAGCCGCGCGTTGACCAGTCCGCCGAACGCGGCGTCCGCACGCAAGCCGACACGATTCAGCCCGGTGCTACACACTCGGAACCGTGGTGATGACGGTCGCGCTCGGCGTGGCCGAGCTGGCGGCGACGCGGTTCGCGGTCTCGCCGCTGTCGGAAACCGTGGCGGCGTTGCAGCAACTGGCCGGCCAGCACCGCCAGGCGCTGCACCTGCGCTGGTTCCGCTGGGCGTCGGACGAGCTGGCCGCTCGAACCTGCGACTCGTAGCGGCCGTACTGGTCATCCGGTCGTTGGTGCCGGGGTTGCCTTCGTGCGACTTGAGGCATAGAGCTGATTCTCTCGCGCCGAGGGCTTGGATGCCGGCGACATGTTGGGTCGTCGAAGGCGTCGACAGCCAAACCCGAACGAGGGCGCATTTATGCTCCATAAACGGCGTCGATTGGCGCCGACTGACGCCGAATCAGGGCATGAACGAATGCAAACATCCCAGCTAGATCGACTGACGTCGACCCACAGCTAGAACCTCCAGTTAACCGGAGGGTTCTTGGTTCGAGTCCAAGCGGGGGAGCTTCTCCACGAGAAAGCCCAGGCCAGCGGCCTGGGCTTCTCTGCGTTGTGGGGTGATGGCGCCTGGAGGGAGGATTTAGTGATTAAAAACTCTGTCATGGGGTGCCCGGATCCAGCATTTTTTCCAGGGCGGCGGCGTTGGCCTGGTTGGCTACCCGGCGCTTCCGGTAGTGGCGCTCCGCGACCGCACGGGTGTTGCTGAGCTGGTCGGCGATCGCCGTGGTGGACAGGCCCGCCTCGTCGATGACGGTGCCGACCGTCTTTCTGAACACGTGGCTGGTGACCCAGCCGTAACCCACCGCATCCATCGCTTCGGCGATGCTGTTGATCACGTTCGAGGGGTCGAGGAGTCGCCCTGTGAAGGACGCAAACAGGATCCCGTCCCTCGCAGCTTCTTTGTGACGCTTCGACAAGGGCAGTGACCACTGCGGGAGGGCCAGCAGCAAGGCTTCACCGTCGTATCACCGGAAGTCGGCGATTTAGCCGGTCGGGTTTTCGTTGTCGTGGGTGATGGCGGCGCGGCCGGCTTCCAGGCGTGCCACGGGTATCCGATAGGGCGAGCAGGAGACGTAGTCCAGCCCTGTCTGGTGGAAGAAGTGGACCGATTCGGGATCCCCGCCGTGTTCGCCGCAGACTCCCAGCTGAAGGCCGGGCCGGGTGCCTCTTCCTTCTTGTGCGGCGAGTGCGATGAGCCGGCCGACGCCCTCGCGGTCGACCGTGTCGAACGGGGACACCGGGAGGATCCCTTGCTCCCGGTAGTGGGGGATGAACGAGGCTTCCGCGTCGTCGCGGGACATTCCCCAAGTCGTCTGGGTGAGGTCGTTGGTACCGAAGGAAAAGAAGTCGGCGACGCCGGCGATGTCACCCGCGGTCAGGGCCGCACGGGGGAGTTCGATCATGGTGCCGATCAGGTGCGGCAGGTCGATGCCGGTCTCGGCAGCGACGTCGTCGAGGATCCGGTTCGCCAGCTCCCGCGCGATCTCCAGTTCCCGGGTGGCACCGACGAGCGGGATCATGATTTCCGGTTCGGGATGTCCGCCGTCGGCGATGCGGGCGGCGGTGGCTTCGGCGATTGCTCGTACCTGTGTCGCGTACAGCCCGGGGATGACCAGGCCGAGCCGGACGCCGCGCAGGCCGAGCATGGGGTTCTGCTCGTGGAGCCTGCTGACTGCCCGCAGCAGGCGCTGGTCGTCCTCATCCTGCTCGCCGGCCGCTTCGGCGCGGGCGACCCGCACCGACAGTGTGGTCAGGTCGGGCAGGAACTCGTGCAGTGGCGGGTCGAGCAGGCGGATGGTGACCGGCAGGCCGTCCATCTCGGTCAGGATGGCGGTGAAGTCTTCGCGTTGCGGTGTGAGGAGTGCGGCGAGTGCGACGTCGCGTTCGGCGTCGTCGTTCGCCAGGATGAGCCGTTCGATCAGTGCGCGCCGTGGGCCGAGGAACATGTGCTCGGTGCGGCACAGCCCGATTCCTTCCGCGCCGAACCGGCGGGCGCGGGCAGCGTCTTCCCGGGTGTCGGCGTTGGCCCGCACCCCGAGCCGCCGGCGTCGGTCCGCGTGGGTGATGAGCTGGTGCACGGCGTGGACCAGCTCGCGCGTGTCCACGTCGTCGATGCTGTCGTCCGGGGTGAGACGGCCCTCGAGGTAGTCGACGACCGGGGAGGGGATGACGGGTACTTCGCCGGGATAGACGGCGCCGGTCGAGCCGTCGATGGAGATGACATCGCCTTCGGTGACCACGAATCCGCCGGGGGCGGTGAACAGGCGTGCATGTCCGTCGACGGTCAGTTGGTCGGCGCCGCAGATGCAGGTGCGGCCGAGGCCGCGGGCGACCACGGCGGCGTGGGAGGTCTTGCCGCCTCGGCTGGTGAGTACTCCGCGCGCGTGGATCATTCCGTTGAGGTCGTCCGGGTTGGTTTCCCCACGGACCAGGATGACCGCTTCGCCGGCTTGCGCGACGCGGACCGCGGTGCCGGAGTCGAAGACCGCTTTCCCGACCGCCGCGCCTGGCGAGGCTGGGACTCCGATGGCGATCGGTCCGACGGTGTGGTTTTCGGTGAAACGAGGGAACGTCAGGTGGGTGAGCTGTTCGCCGTTGACCCGGCGTAGTGCTTCGTCGTCGTCGATGAGTCCCTCGCGGGCGAGCTCGGCGGCGACGCGGAACGCCGCGGCCGCGGTGCGCTTGCCCACCCGGGTTTGCAGCATCCACAGCGTGCCGCGTTCGATGGTGAATTCGATGTCGCACAGGTCGCGGTAGTGCGCCTCGAGCGTCTGCATGATCCGCCGCAGTTCGGCGTACGGCCCTGGGTGGAGGGTCGCCAGCGCCTGGAGGGGCAAGGTGTTGCGGATCCCGGCCACTACGTCCTCGCCTTGGGCGTTCGGCAGATAGTCGCCGTAGACGCCTGGGCGGCCGGTGCCGGGATCGCGGGTGAAGGCGACTCCGGTGCCGGATTCGTTGCCGAGGTTGCCGAATACCATGGCGCAGACGGTCACGGCGGTGCCGAGGTCGTCGGGGATGCGTTCTCGCTGCCGGTAGACCCGGGCGCGTTCGGTGTTCCAGGAATCGAACACGGCCCGGGTGGCGAGCTTGAGTTGCTCGTACGGGTCCTGCGGGAACTCACGCCCGGTATGGTCACGGACGATTTCCTTGAACCGATCGACCAGCGTGCACAGATCGGCGGCGGTCAGATCGAGGTCGCCGCGTGCCCCTCGGGTGGTCTTGGCTTGGTCGAGGGCGCGGTCGAAGTGCGCGCCGTCGACGCCGAGCACGGTGTCGCCGAACATCGCCAGCAACCGACGGTAGGAGTCCCAGGCCAGCCGCTCGTCGCCGGTCCGCTCGGCGAGACCGAGTACTGAAGCGTCGGTCAACCCGATGTTCAGGACCGTATTCATCATGCCGGGCATGGAGAACCTCGCCCCGGACCGCACTGCGACCAGCAGCGGATCGTCGACCTGACCGAGTTTGCGGCCCATGCGGCGTTCGAGCTCGTGCAGAGCGGCGCTCACCTGGTCGGCCAGTGCGGCCGGCTCGGCGCCGGTGGCGAGGTAGGCCTGGCAGGCCTCGGTGGTGATGACGAAACCAGGGGGCACGGGCAGGCCCATCCTGGTCATTTCGGCGAGGTTCGCACCCTTGCCACCGAGCAGATCAGCACGCTCCTTGCCGCCTTCGCGGAAGTCGTACACCAACTTCGACAACGAGTTCTCCCTTTAGTTCCAGGTAAGGCCGGCGCGGGTGGCCCAGTACTGGCCTGTTTTTTCAGCGCATTCCGCGAACTCGGCGACGTCCACGTGCAGGCCATCGGCCGCGAGGTTCGATCGCAGCTGGCCGACACCGGACGCGCCGGACAACACGACGTCCGCCCACGGCTGTGCGAGCACCGCGGCCAATGCCACGGCATCCGCCCCAACCCGGTGCCGGCGAGCCAGCCGGGCCACCGGCTCGGGCGGATGCATCACCAGCCGTCCATTGGCCAGCGCCTCCTTGACCAGTACCCGCAGTCCCGCGGCGTGCGCCTCGGCGAGCGCTGGTCCAGCGGACGGCTCCAGCACGTTCCACGTCGACTGGACCGCGTCGAACAACCGCCTGCCACCGAACTCGATGGCCGCCGCCCGGCGGACCACCTCGGCCTGCGCCGGGCCTGACGTCGAGAATCCGGCTCGAACTCCCACATCGGTGAGCCGAGCCAGCTCGGCAAGCAGTGCGTGATCATGCAGCAGCGGGCTGTCCAGAGTGAGTGAATGGACCTGGTAGAGCGCGACGCGGTCGTCGAGGTGCTGCCGTGTTTCCGCCCACTGGCGGCGGAACATCGCCGGTGAGTGCTCCTTGATCTCATGCACCTCGGCTTCGGCACACCAGTTGGCGACGTAGGTGTAGCCCCACTTGCTGGACACGGTGACGTCCCGATGCCCGCGCGCGTCCAGCCAGCCGGCGAGGAACTCCTCGGCCCGGCCGTAGGAGCGCGCCGCATCCACCCACCGGATGCCCGCCGCGTAGGCCTCGTCGAGAACCTCCCAGCTCGCATCGCGCATCGCGTCGGGATCCCGCCGGGCCGGCAAAGCCTGCTCTCGCCCGAGATTGAGGTAGGCGGGCCGGCCGAGCGCGGCCAGCCCCAGACCGAGACGATCGAGCGTCTTCAAGCGACCCAGCCTTCCTTGGCGGTGGCTGTGGCCGACGTCGTTGACGACCAAGCGAACTGTCACGGGTGTATTCCTGCGATCAGGGCTATTCGGCGTTCGCGAGGATGTCCGCCAGCGATCGGACTGCGGCTTCGGCGTCGGCGCCGTCCGCGGTGATCCTCACGGTGGTGCCGGTGGTGGCCCCGAGGCCCATCACCGCGAGCACCCCGGTCGGGTTGATGGTCCGGCCGCCGTGTTCTAGGCGGATCGTGCTGTCGAACCGGGCCGCCGCCTGGGCGAGTTTCCCGGCGGGCCGGGCGTGCAGGTTGGCGGGCAAGGTGACCGTGACCTCCGCTTGCGGAGCGTCCTGGGTGCCGACCGGATCCGGCGCTGCGGGGGTGTCAGAGTTTGGGGACATCGCGGGCCTCCTTGGCGGCGGTGATGACGGCGTCGAGGTCGCCACCGGCGGCGGCGGTGACCACGGCGGCCACCGCTCCTTCGACGAAGGGCGCGTCGACCACGGTGACGTCGGCGCGGGGATGGTCGTCCAGGACGGTGCGGGTGGTCAGGACGGAGCTACCCAGGTCGGGCAGGACGATCACGCCCGCACCCTGGTCGGCCTTGGTGATGGCTTGGGCGATGAGCTCGTAGCTCGTGCCGATGCGCCCGTCGTCCGTGCCCCCGGCGGCCACCACCGGGACTGTGTCGGAGCCGATCTGCGCCAGCAACTCGCCCAATCCGGTAGCCAGTTCGGCGCTGTGCGATACGAGTACGATCCCCACTGATCCGTTCATGAACACGGATACTAGATTCCCGAACAGAGTTCAGCAATACCGAAAAGAGGTGGCTCGATGTTGGTGCAATCGGTGCGGCGGGCCGCGGCGATCCTCCGCGAGCTCGCAACCGCAGGTCCCCGGCTGGGCGTGACCGAGCTGGCCGACCGGATCGGGGTGGCCAAGCCGACCGCGCATGCACTGCTGCGCACCCTGGAGGCCGACGGCCTGGTGATGCAGGATCCGGAGACGGGCAAGTACCTGCTGGGGCCTGCCCTGTTGCAGTTGGGTAACGCCTACCTGGACACGCAGGAGCTGCGGACCCGGTCGCTGACCTGGGCCGACGGGCTGGCCAGCAGGACTACCGAGGCGGTGTGGGTGGCGGTGCTCACCGACGACCACGTGCTGGTCGTGCACCACGCCTTCCGGCCCGAGGGGGCCGTCCAGATCCTGGAAGTCGGCGCCAGTATTCCGTGGAGCACCTGCGCCCTGGGCAAGGCCATCGTCGCGTTCGACTCGCCGGCGAACCGTGATCGGCTGCTCGCCGGTGAGCTGCCGGTGCTGACCGGTGCGAGCATCACCGGCCGCGATGAGCTGGCGAAACAGCTCGAGCAGGTCCAGCGGATCGGCTACGCGCTCGAGGACCAGGAATCCGCGCTCGGCGATGCCGGCATCGCGGCACCGGTGTTCGACCGCTCGGGCCAGGTCGTCGGCGCGATCGGCATCATCGGACCGGTCGAGCGCCTGCTGGTGGAACCGGCCAGGGAGGCGCACGCCATCGCGGTCCGCGAGACCGCCCGCAACCTCTCGCGCGACCTCGGCGCGGCCCGGACGTCGGCCCGTCGCGGCGCCTGAGGCTGGCTGTCACCACCTCTTGACACGTCCCGGCCGCCCGTCTACGTTTCCGAAATCTTGTTCAGTGATGACGAACACAAGTCATCGTGGGCGGTTTCCGGTTTCGGCTGGCCTGCCCTTCCCCCGAGTTCCGCCCTCGCGCGGAGGAGGTGAGACGCCCGGCCGGCAAAGCGGCCCCGGGCGCATCATGGACGACAACACTTTCCTGCAGAAACTTCTTGCCGAGACAGTGGGCACCGCAGCACTGGTCTTCATCGGCGTCGGTTCGGTGCCCGCGACGAAGATCGTCGGCGGCACGGCGCCGTTCACGATGGCCGAGCTGGGCGTGATCTCCTTCGCCTTCGCGATGGCCGTGGTCATGCTGGTCTACGCGATCGGGCACATCTCCGGCTGCCAGATCAACCCGGCGATCACCCTGACCCTGGCGGCCACGGGGAGGATGCCGTGGCGGCAGGTCCCCGGATACCTTGCGGCGCAACTGGCCGGAGCCACCTTGGGTGCCCTGGCCATCATCGGCGTGCTGGGCCACAAGGCCGTCGACGTCGGACTGGGCATCGCGTCCTACGGCAGCACCGTCAGTACCGGGCAGGCATTCTTCGCCGAGGCGATCGGCACCTTCCTGCTCGCGTTCGTCGTGGTGGGCGCCATCGACCGGCGAGCACCGGCAGGGTTCGCGGGCCTGGCCATCGGCCTGGCCGTGTTCGCGATCATCGTGCCGATCGCCCCGGCTACCGGAGCCTCGATCAACCCGGCCCGCACGTTCGGGCCGATGTTCATCGGACAGCTCTTCGGCGGCACCGTGCACTGGGATCAGTTCCCTGTCTACGTGATCGCCGAGATCGTCGGTGCCGTCGCCGCCGGCGCGGTGTACGCAGGCCTCAATTCGCGCCGCACTGCCGTGGTGGCGCACGATACCGGTCAGGCACTCGCGGCAGCGGGCAAGGGAGTGGCGTGATGAAGAAATTCCTCAACACCGCCGAGACAGTGCTCGCGGACGCCCTCGTCGGGGTGGCGGCGGCACATCCCGAGCTGTCGGTCGATCTCGAGCAGAAGATCGTCACCCGTGCGGGCGGTCCCCGGCGGGGCAAGGTGGGCCTGGTTTCCGGCGGCGGTTCCGGGCACGAACCGTTGCACGGTGGGTTCGTCGGCACCGGCATGCTGGACGCGGCGGTCCCGGGCGAGGTGTTCACCTCGCCGGTGCCGGATCAGATCCTGGCCGCCACCAAGGCCGTCGACGGCGGTGCCGGCGTCGTGCACATCGTCAAGAACTACACCGGCGACGTGATGAACTTCCAGATGGCCGCCGAACTCGCCGCCGACGAGCGCATCACGGTGGAAACGGTCCTGGTCGACGACGACGTCGCCGTGCAGGACTCGACCTGGACCGCCGGGCGTCGCGGCACGGGCGCCACGGTGTTCGTGGAGAAGATCGCCGGTGCGCTGGCCGAACGCGGCGCAAGCGTCGCCGAGGTCGCCGACATCGGCCGCCGGGTCAATGCCGCGTCCCGCTCCTTCGCCGTCGCACTCACCGCTTGCACGACTCCATCTTCGGGCAAACCCGGCTTCGAGCTGCCCGAGGACGAGATGGAAGTGGGTGTCGGCATCCACGGCGAACCCGGTCGCAGCCGCGAAAAACTCGCCACCGCCAAGGAGATCGTGGCCACCGCGCTGGACGCGATCCTGACCGACCACCCGCTCGCACCCGCCGACCAGACCATCGTCATGGTCAACGGGCTGGGCGGCACCCCGCTGATCGAGCTGTACCTGCTCTTCGGCGAGGTCGCCACCGGTCTGGGCGACAAAGGCATCGGCATCGCCCGCTCACTGGTGGGCAACTACATCACCAGCCTCGACATGGCCGGCGCGTCCATCACCGTCTGCCAGGCCGACGAGCAGATGCTCGCCTTGTGGGACGCGCCGGTGCGCACACCGGCGCTGAGTTGGGCACCCGCGCCACCGGGTTCCTGAGCCAGACCGGGGCGTGCCCGTAGCGGACCCGAGCCGGTGCGGGCACGTCCTCTCCATCCGTTGAATCCGACCTATAGCCAGGAATCCGAAGGAGAACACGGTGGACATCGCCGTCGCCCGCGCCTGGGTCAAGGCCATCGCCGAGGCCATTGACGAGCAGACCGACTACCTGACCCAGCTCGATTCGGCGATCGGCGATGCCGACCACGGCGCGAACATGCGCCGCGGGTTCACCGCCGTTCTCGCCGCGCTGGAGGACTTCCCGGCGCACACCGTGGGAGAGGTCCTGCTCAAGACCGGCAACACACTGGTCTCCAGCGTCGGCGGAGCCTCGGGGCCGTTGTACGGCAGTGCTTTCCGGGCGATGGGCAAGGCCCTGTCCGAGCCGGTCGCCGACGGCAAGCAGGTACTTGCCGCCCTGTCCGACGGATTGGCGGCGATTCAGCGGCTCGGAGCCGCGGTGCCGGGGGACAAGACCATGGTGGACGCCTACGCGCCGGCGATCGCTGCTTTCGAACGGCAACTGGCCGACGGCTGGAGCCTCGGCGCGGCCGCGGCCGTCGCGGCCGACGCCGCCGAGGAAGGAATGCGCGCCACCACCGTCCTGCAGGCCCGTAAGGGCCGGGCCTCTTACCTCGGAGCTCGCAGCGTGGGCCACCAGGACCCCGGGGCGACGTCCACCGCGCTGATCTTCCGCGCCCTGGCCCAGGTGGTCGCCGACTCATGAGCCGACAGATCTTCACCGGCGCACCGGCATCGTCCGGTGTCGCACTGGGATTCGCCCGCCGAACCGACCGCGCCCAAGCCGAAGCACTGCCGCGCCGGAGTACCGGCGACCCGGTCCGCGAGATCACGGACGCCTTCGACGCCGTGGCGCTTCGGATGCAGAAGCTGGCCGAGTCGCTGCGCTCACAAGGGCAACGCGAGCAGGCCGACATCATGGAGGTCGCCGGTTTCGTCGCCGCCGACCCGGACCTGCGCGCCACCGCGATCGGCCACGCCGAGCGGGGCGGCCCGGTCACCGTCGCGGTCAGCCTGGCCGTCGACTCCTACGCCACGACGCTGGCCGGACTGGGAGATCCGGTCCTGGCCGAACGCGCCACCGACGTCCGGCAGATCGGCCGCCGGGTACTGGCCTGGCTGCACGGCGACACCGACGGCGACACCGAAGGTCCGCTCGTCCTGCTCGCCCACGAGATCGGCGCCGCTGACCTCCTCGAACCGCACGCATCCGTCGTCGCCGCGGCATCGGTGATCGGCGGACCCAACTCCCACGCCGCCATCGTCGCGCGCTCGCTCGGCATCCCGCTGCTCCTGGGCATCGACGAGATCGCCTTGCACCACCCGGACGGCGTCGAGATCCTCGTCGACGCGGGCCTGGCCACCCTCACCATCGCACCCGGGCAAACCGAGAGGCAGGCCGCGCTCGCCGCGATGGACGCGGCCCGCGCGCGCCGGGAAGCCCTCGTCGCCGACCGTGACCTGCCCAGCCAGACCCTCGACGGTCACTCGGTCATCCTGCGGGCCAACGTTGCGACACCGGTCGACGCCCAGGCGGCGCTCGAAGCGCACGCCGACGGCGTCGGGCTGCTCCGCACCGAACTGCCGTTCCTCGACGCCGCCGCCTGGCCCAGCTACATCCAGCACACCGCTGTCCTGGGCCCGATCTTCCGCCGGCTGGCCGGCCGGACGGTCACCGTCCGCACCCTGGACTACGCCGACGACAAGCTCCCGCCCTTTCTCGCCGCCGGCCGCGACGGTGAGCGGCTGGGTCGTGGCTTGCCCCTCATGCTCGCCGCACCGGATGCTTTCGCCGAGCAGTTCCGCGCCATCCTCTCAGCCGGCGCCGGCACCGACCTGCGGATCATGATCCCCATGGTCGCCGGTCCCGAGGAATTGCTGGCCTGCCACGAGTTGTTGACCAAAGCCGCCGCCGAAGCAGGCGTTGCCGAGCCCCCACTCGGCGCGATGATCGAGCTGCCCGAAGCCGTCGCCGCCGTCGACTCGATCGCCGCCGCGGCCGGGTTTCTGTCCATCGGCAGCAACGACCTCACCTGCCAGATCCTGGGTCTGGACCGGCGCGACCCCGCCGCCACACCCGCGATGACGGCCCATCCGCAGGTGCTGCGGGCCATCGCCGACGTCGTGACCGCAGCCCATCGGCATCAGCGCCTGGTCTCGGTGTGCGGAGACGCCGCCGCTCACTCCGACGTCATACCACTGCTTGTCGGCCTGGGCTGTGACATCCTCTCCGTCGCACCCGCCGCACTCGACGAAGTCCGCGCCCGCGTCCGCGCTCTCACCCACGCCACCTGCGTCACCGTCGTCGCCGACGCCATGGCCTACACCACCGCCGAGCAGGTCCGGCATCTCGTCCGGCAGCGCTGCGTACCCGTCGTCGCGTAGCGGCACGGCTCCAGGAATCGCTGCCCGGTAAGGGAAACGTGCCATGGTCGGGGCAAAACCGGATCAACTCCCTTTTGTCGCAAGGAGGCGAATGGACGTGGCATCCAGTCACGGTGTGATCGAGCGGGGGAGTTCATCCAGGCGGGTACTGCTCGTCGAGATGCTGGGCACGGCGACGTTGGTGTTCACCGGAGCCGGGTCCGTCCCGGCGACCTTGATCATCGGGGGCAGGGCGCCGTTCACCATGGCTCAGCTGGGCACCATCGCCTTCGCCTTCGCGCTGGTCGTGGTCGCACTCGTCTACGCGATCGGGCACATCTCGGGCTGTCAGATCAACCCGGCGATCACCCTCGCCCTGGCCGCAACGAGGCGGATGCCCTGGCACCAAGTGCCCGGCTACCTCGCCGCCCAATTCGCCGGCGCGGTCGTCGGTGCGTTCGCCATCGTCGGCGTACTCGGCGACAAGGCCGTTGACGCCGGTCTCGGCATCGCGAGCTACAGCGCTCAAATCGGGCCGGGGCAGGCGTTCTTCGCCGAGGCGATCGGCACGTTCCTGCTCGCCTTCGTCGTCTTCGGCGTCACCGATTCCCGCGCTCCACAGGGCTACGCGGGCCTGGCGATCGGCATGGCGGTGTTCGCGATCATCGTTCCGGTCGCCCCGGCCACCAGCGCGGCGATCAATCCGGCCCGGGCCTTCGGCCCCATGATCGTCGGACAGCTCTTCGGCGGCACCGTCCACTGGGGACAGTTCCCCGTCTATCTGATGGCGGAGGTACTCGGCGCGCTCGCCGCGGGCGGTCTCTATTACCTCATCAGCGTCCGTCGACCGGCTGCCCATGTCGCCGAAACGGCGAGTGTGGGACAGATCGTCACCAAGAAACTGATCAACACCGCCGACACGGTCGTACCCGATGCCCTCGAGGGGCTCGCCGCGGCCCATCGCGACCTGCGGGTGCTGATCGAGCCCACGGTGATCCTGCGCATCGATCCCCCTCGCACCGGCAAGGTTGCCCTGGTGTCCGGCGGCGGCTCGGGCCATGAGCCCCTGCACGGCGGATTCGTCGGCTACGGCATGCTCGACGCCGCCTGCCCCGGCGAGGTCTTCACCTCCCCGGCACCCGGCCAGATCCTGGCGGCGACACGCGCGGTCTACGGCGGGGCCGGCGTGCTGTTCGTGGTGAAGAACTACACCGGCGACGTCATGAACTTCCAGATGGCGGCGGACCTGGCCGCGGACGACGGCATCGCCGTGGCGACCGCGGTGGTGGATGACGACGTCGCGGTCCAGGACTCGACCTGGACGGCAGGTCGGCGCGGAACCGGTGCGACACTGTTCGTGGAGAAGATCGCCGGAGCGCTGGCCGAACGCGGAGCACCCCTGGAGGCGGTCGCCGAGATGGCCCACCGGGTCAACGCCGCATCCCGCTCCTTCGCCATCGCGCTCACCCCCTGCACCACGCCCGCCACCGGCCGTCCCGGCTTCGACCTTCCCCACGACGAGATCGAGACCGGGGTCGGCATCCACGGCGAACCAGGACAACGCCGCGACAAGATGCGACCGGTCAACGACCTCGTGGACATCGCCTTGCAGGGCATCCGCCGCGACCACGAACTCGGCCCCGGCGACGACACCATCGTCATGGTCAACGGCTTGGGTGGCACCCCGCTGATCGAGCTCTACATCGCCTACGCCGCAGTCGCGCGGACCCTGGCCCGCTGGAAGGTGCGGATCACCGCCAACCTGGTCGGCAACTACGTGACGAGCCTGGACATGACCGGCCTCTCGATCAGCATCTGCAAGGCCGACACCCAGATGCTGGCGCTGTGGGGTTCCCCGGTGCGGACTCCCGCGTTGCGCTGGCGGTGTTGACATGCGGCCGGTTCATCGACACGCGTCCTCTCCGCGCCCGGAGGCCTTTGTGGACATCGCCCTCGCCGTTGCGTGGGTACGCGCCATCGCCACAAGCATGGACAAGCACGCCGACCATCTCACCCAGCTCGACGCAGCCATCGGCGACGCCGACCACGGCCACAACATGCGCCGCGGCTTCGGCAGGGTCCTCCCGGCGTTGGACAGCTATCCGCATTCGCGCGCGACCGTCGGCGGAGTACTCGTCAAGACCGGCACCGTGCTGGTCACCACCATGGGCGGCGCAGCAGGCCCACTTTATGGCTCGGCGTTTCGCGCGGCCGGCAAGGGACTCAACGCTCCCGTTGCCGGTCCCCAGGCACTTCTCATGGCCCTGTCTGCCGCGCTCGCGGCCATCCAACAGCTCGGCGGGGCCGGCCCGGGCGACAAGTCGATGGTCGACGCCTTCACTGCCGGCCTCGACGCGTTCGACGACGCCACCTGGCGTGGCGCCACCTTGGCAGCCGCTGCAGCCAAAGCCGCCGCGGCCGCCACCGCCGGCGCACGCTCCACCATCCCGCTGCAAGCCCGCAAGGGACGTGCCTCCTACCTCGGCGCACGCAGCATCGGCCACCAGGACCCCGGCGCCACCTCCACCGCACTGATCTTCGACGCCCTCGCCGGCGTCCTGGCCGAATGATGACCCAACTCCCGGCCCGGTTGCAGCCCCCCGTCCGGCGATGTCGGCACGTTATTCTTGGCCCGCCGACGAGGTGCCGAATGGATCGTAATCACAAACCAGGGATCATTTATGCTCCATAAACGGAAACGATTGGCACCGGTTGACGTCGAGCCAGAGCGTGAGCGAATGTAAAACATCCCAACTGGATCGACTGAGGTCGACCCAGAGCTAGAACCTCCAGTTAACCGGAGGGTTCTTGGTTCGAGTCCAAGCGGGGGAGCTTCTCTGCGTTCGGGGGTCTGAACGGAACTGCAGGCCATTTATGGGCCAAATACTCCTGTCAGCGGGTTTCGTGGTCCGGCGCCGCTTCGTCGGCATCCAGCATGGCCTCCAGGGCGGCGACGTTCTCGTGGTTGGTCACTCGACGCTTCCGATAGTGACGTTCCGCAACCGCGCGGGTGTTGCCGAGCTGGTCGGCGATCGCGGTGGTGGGCAGTCCGGCTTCGTCGAGCACGGTGCCGACCGTCGTGCGGAAGACGTGGCTGGTGACCCACTCGTACCCGACAGCGGTCATGGCTTCGCTGATGCGGTTGATGACGTTGGACGGGTCGAGCAGTTCGCCGGTGAACGAGGCGAACAGCGGCCCGTTCCCGGCGGATGAGACCCTACAGGCATGTAGGGTCTTACGGCTCGCTTCATTTTCTCGGCTGCGCTTCATCTCGGCCTCATTTGTGAAGCGTGGTTGAGACTGGCTGTCGGGGTGGTGCTGCCCGTCTGCGGAGTCTCACAGCGGTACCCGCGTCGTGTGGACACTCTTTTGACTTCCGCCCTGGCCATATCCGCGTGAACGGGGATCGAAGTGTCCGCCTCATATCCAGGGAGCTGGAAGCTCGCGTGCGCGACGATGTC
>Ga0307507_10004008_pt1 | contig 27023 bp, 15 predicted proteins | sample 7_EM_MG_FD_207223 | JGI IMG/M metagenome (GOLD analysis project Ga0307507, IMG submission 207223) | Populus trichocarpa ectomycorrhiza microbial communities from riparian zone in the Pacific Northwest, United States - 7_EM | ecosystem: Host-associated > Plants > Roots > Unclassified | place...
GGACCTCCATACTAACCCAGTACTAACCTAGGCCTCAAAAACGCGTCTGAAAAGTAGGGGCCACCACCCAAGGGGGGGGGTGATATTTGGACGATATGTCGCGGACCTTGGGGGGTCGTGCGTAACCTGAGGTTACGCCAAGCCTAACCCCGACCTCCGATACCTAGTAATGGCGATAAACATACTAAACTGCTGTATTATATTAGGGGCCGTTCGGTTGCAATATGGAGGCCTCGGATCCAGTTCATAATCTGTTGATTCGGAGTGATTTTGTCTACACAGCCCCAAAAGTTTAATGTTCCTCTCACCGTTCGCAAAACGCCAGAATAGTACGCTAAAATATTGGCAACTTTACCGTATATAGCTTCTAAAATAGAGCTCTTGGCGTTATTTTAATATGGAGCTTAAAACTCCATATTTAGATTCTATTTTAATGTGAAGCCTCTATGTTGCACACATCCGTGCAACCCGTAAAGCCACAGACGCGTGTTAAATCGGGAAGGAACGCGTTCTTTCTGCCGGACTTTCAGTTCAGATTTAATCTGACGCTTTTGCAACCGAACGACCCCTAAAGTAAAGAATAGCTTGTGTGGCAAACATTATGAAAAATATTCAGCTATGCCGTGGAATTAAGGATCTACGAGACGAAGGAAAGTGACAAAATCATGTCGCTCCCGACTCCCCGCTTGATATTGTGAGTATAGCATTGTAATTTGCAAGATTCGCTATTATTCGCTATTGTTTTCTCTAAACCTGAAGGAAGAACTACAATATAAGAGAATAGCATAAGGTCTCGTATTGTGGGGAAAGACGTAGTTCCATATTTGAAGGATGAGGTACTAGTGGGGTAAGCATAACAGGACGAAGTGCAGCTTGGCATAATTGCAGACGGATGACACCTACCTAGCCGTATCATGGCTGAGCTGTGTAATGACTGTTATTGTGTTTGATGACGGCGGTAAGACGCAGGGCACGCCGACTTTGTACTATAAAAACAAGCCACAAGCCACCCAACACCCCTGAAACGCACCGACAACTTTGGCCTGATACCATGGTAAGAGGGAGAGGGATGGCCTAAGGCCTTGGCGTGGGGGCCCCAGGCCCGTCTCTGCGGGATTACGTGATGTCATTACAATTGACAGCGCGTTTCATTGTGTCCGGGTTGGCGTCAGAGCTCCTCCACTTCCCACCCAATTGGGTATGGGGTCAATATCTGAGCAGTCTTGGCTTCTGGCAACGGCACGGGGCAAGGGGAGCGAGGGAGCCATCAGCCGCAGCCCGCCCCGCCCTCTGCACTGCCCAGGAGAGTTGGATGCAAACGGAAGAAGCCAAGTAAACCAAGAAGATGATCCCACCTTACATCTCACCTCATGCACGCCTTCGAAGGAGTCGTGCAGAGTACAGAGGCACACGGCGGCTCACGAACGACTACCTGCACGCATCCAGCAATAATGAACCGGCAGTTACGTCTGCTCTTCTGATGAAGCCACCCGCTCATGGCCTGGTGTTGTCGGGGCCTTCAACGTAGGTTGTCTCTGGGCGTTATTAATCGCTGTGCGGGGATTGGCTCATGCGGTCGTAGCGATCTTGCGCACCGACGATAGAGGCGATACTGGTGGCTTTTTTGCCGAGCGATCAACGACAAATAAAGCCCTATCTCGGAAGGCTGCCGCTTGCGCCGGCAGGAAACCAACCGTACCTGACGACCATGATAAGCCACCGTTGCGCGTCGTTTCCCATCACTCCCCGCCCTGAACCACGCTACGACTACCTCGCCGCTAATGCCTTCGTGCCGCCCTCGCAGGTGCCCAGCTGCAAGACTATCTCCATGCTTGAAGGCCCAAAGTCTCTGTCTTGCTTAATAATCGCTAAACAGCAAACAGATCGCCGCCCTGCGCGTCATAGTCTGATGTCAATCATTCCTCTATTGACTCGACTCCATCCAACGATGACAATCTCAACCTGGAAAACACTAAGAGCATCATGAATAAACTCAAATCAACCCCAAAGGCCTTCTAAAACCTTCTGTACCGAGCTTGCAGCGAGGCGTGCCTGTGGGCGTATGCACTTTCTCCGAACCGGACGGATAGCGAACTTGGCAGGGCATGCAAGGATCTTAACGCCAACAAAGCTCTCGTTCCTTGAGCTCTCTCTTAATGCTGACCCTTCGGCTCTCCGCTATTGCAAGCATCGTAGGAAACAGACACGATCACGTTGCGGAAATGATAGGCCGGAGGTTACCTACAAGGCCCACATCTGCGCGGAAACTAGACTGTCGTGCAGCAGACGCGTGCTCCGCCCATGGTGTATCCATTGATTGGTACTCGATATCTATCGCCTTAACCTACAAGGCGTTGAGGTTCAAGTACCTTCCGGGGGTCCGCTGTAAGTGGCTGCAAGCTCTCTCAGGTTCATCGACATTCGGTCCTTCTCTTGTCTTGCCTTCATATTGATTTTACTATTAAAGCTTTTCTTAGACTCGAAGAAGGTGAGCGTTAGCATGTACCCGAATACATGTTGAAATAGTGACTGACTCTGCTTGTAGCAAGTTATGCCTTCGAACATCGGTATAGATGAATCTCTGAGTCGTAAAGAGCCCTTTGAGAACGTGCAGATAACGTCGACAGCAGTCCCTCTCACTAAAATAAATGATTCAAAACCCCATGATATGTGGATAGAAACTGGAGCTCCCACGATCGCAGAGCTAGCAAAGTCAAGAGCGCTTGAAGTAGCCCACTCCAATCCATCGCTTTCAAGCAAGCAGGAAAAGAATGTCTGGGGCAGTACATTGGAGTCTCCAATTTCCTTACCGGACATCAAGGAGGATTTCGATAATGTCTCAAAGATTCCAGGGTCAACTGAGTCGGTCTCGTCAGGCTCAGAAGATGGACCACCTAGGAAGCCGGGGATGTCTCAAATACACGAGATCGCCTTCATCGTGATCATCTGTCTGGCCCAGTTCCTTTCCCTCAGTGGAATGAACCAGACAGTCGCACCCGTCATGATTCTGGCTGAATACTTCAACATCCGTGATTACGGAACGCTGAGCTGGTTCTCAGCTGCCTACAGCATGACTGTAGGGACATTTATACTTCCCGCTGGTAAGCCTCACCACATGATCCGAAGCGAAGGCCGGATCAAAGCAATCTATATCCCCGAATTTGCTATTGGTCTATGCTAACACTGTTATCAGGTCGACTGGGCGATATGTACGGCCATAAGAGGGTATTTTTGCTAGGCTGGGCCTGGTTCTCCCTCTGGTCATTTATCTCCGGCTTTTCGTGCAAATCCGGCGTCATACTTTTCGGAGTATGCAGAGCATTCCAAGGAATGGGCCCTGCACTTCTTATTCCGAATGCCATCGCACTTATTGGAAGGAATTTCCCTCTCGGCATGAAACGAAACACCGTATTCGCATGCTTTGGTGCTGCTGGCCCTACAGGAGCAACAGCTGGAGCCGTATTCGCTGCCCTCATCGCTGAGCTGGCATGGTGGCCATGGTGTTTCTGGATTTTATCCATTGTTTGTGCCTGCACGTTGGTAATTTCCTATCTCCTCATCCCTGAAGATGTCTCGTATCAAGAGCGATCAGCCGATCGGCCTACCTTCGATTATCTTGGTTGCATCACTGGCGTCACAGGCCTCATCCTCATTAACTTCGCCCTCAACCAAGCGCCCCTCACAGGCTGGCCCGAGCCTTACATTCCCACTCTTCTAGCTTTAGGCTTGCTCTTCCTTGTTGCTTTCATTTGGGTCGAATTATATCTTACTGCCCATCCTCTCATCCCTATTCGCGGGCTCCAAATTGATGCTGTTTTTGCTCTGGCTTGCATTGCCGCAGGCTGGGGCAGCCATGGCATCTGGGCCTACTACCTCTATCTTTTCCTTGAACATCTGCGGGGTCACAGCGCTCTACTCACGTCTGCGCAAACATCACCTGTAGCTATTACAGGCGTATTGTTTGCGTTCTCAACTGTTTGGCTACTGCGGCGTATACCTGTTTCGTATGTCATGTTAATTGCGATGCTCTTTTTTGCTATCGGTTCGATATTGATGGCTACTGCTCCCTTGCGCCAAACCTACTGGACGCAAACGTTTCTTTCTGTTCTGCTTATGCCTGGAGCCATGAATCTTTCCTTCCCGGCCGCGACGATATTATTGTCCTCAGCGCTCCCAAAGGAAAAACAAGGCATCGCCGCCAGCCTCGTCAGCACCATGGTGAACTATTCGATCAGCTGTGGCCTCGGATTCGCCGGATCGATCCACCGCTACACGATTGAACGAGCCTCAAACGAGCATGGGCTGAAAGGACAATCTCCTCCGCTGTCTGTTACCACTCCTCAGATTATTGCGGCGAGGTTGGAAGGGTTGAGAGCCGCATATTGGTTTTCTGTGGCCCTTGGCGCTCTTGGAGTGTTCATAGCTGGAACATTCATTTTAACTACAAAGCGACGAGCGGCAGCGCAAACGAAATGAGAGCTGTATATGTGTTTGGAGTATAGTCCGGCGAAATTCAAGTTATTTTAATCCTGGCGCTCGTTAGTCATGATTTGATCGGAGTTATCTGGGCACTGGATACAGGTATAGAAGCAAAATTTACGCAAGAAAAGACCTGGGTCAGATGTATCCTATGCGTTGCGCTCCCTCCACTGTATATTGCCAATAAAAAATTTTTGGCAGCGACTAAGGCCGCGTCTCTATTTTCTTTAAAGAGGATGCAGTTTCTTTTCCATAGCACCTCCAAAAACAAGCCGCGCTCTTCCTAACCGTCAGCGCTACCTTACTAAAGTACTATCTCTGCCAATTCAAATTTGCTCCATATGGCAACCCTTCCGCTAACATCGCTAAGCCTTATGTGATTCCATTTTAGCTCGACCCGATCTGCTCCGTCTCTTGTGATGGGCACACAATGTTGAGGCCGTGGAATATTTCCACTGCAGCGGAATCCACTGCGGTCCTCCTGAGGAAGAACGATGGAGAGAAAACGTCCCATGAGGACAATATGAACAAGGCCTTCTCTTTATGCGCATTAAGCATCGTCCTGGGCATTGAGGATCGCTGAGGCCTCTACTTTATCCCATTGCTGTGGAACCATGCCTAGGGCTAAATCCCAAACACCAGACTAGGCTACTCGTGACATGTGCTGGGGCCCCACGTTACGGGTACTGAATCATTGGCGTCATTCGGGGTTCTTACCCCACCGCCGAGCTAGCAGTAAACTATTTCTTCTCACCCCACACCCACCTCTTACGGCGTTATCTCTCACACGTAAACATTGACAGCAAAACAATTGAGCCGAATAGATTTCACCATGACCATTGGCATTGCGATAATAGGCAGTGGTATGTTTGTGAAGAGATTTTAATGCACGACAACCCCTCTTCAGGCCTCACAGGGATTTTGAAGACTCCAGAAACCATGCTAACACGCTTCTACAGGTATCTTTGCAAAGGAGGGACACCTGGTAACCCAATCCCTAGACCACCTCCCCCGATCTGCCATGCCCGGGCAGAAATTGACGGAAACTAGCCCGCCGTCCTCGCCACCCCGGAACTCAGTCTGAAAGCCATCTACTCGCGCTCCCTTGCGTCCGCCAAGTCCCTTTCCGAAAACCTCGACAATGTGGAGCTCTACAGCGAAGACGCAGGCGAGGGGAAGAGTTATGCCGACCTTCTGAAGCGCGACGACACCAGCGCCGTCATAATCGCGTACGATAGCCCCGTCCTCAAGTTCCGACGTAATGCTGATCGTTACTCCCGTACAGCCTCCCCATCCCCAACCAGCCTGCCTACATCAAGCAGGCCCTCTCCGCCGGCAAGCACGTGCTGGCCGAGAAGCCCATGGCCAAAGACGTCGCCACAGCCGTCGAGCTGCTCGAGTGGTACCGGACGCACGTCGACACGGCGAACGTGACCTTCGGCATCGCCGAGAACATCCGCTTCATGGACTCGTTCCTGCACGCGGCGGAGCAGGTGAAGCGACTCGGACGGGTCTTCGGGTTCCGCACGCGCCTGGGCACGATGGTCAAGCCTGGCTCGAAGTACTTCGAGACGGCGTGGCGCAAGACGCCGAGCTACCAGGGCGGATTCCTGCTGGATGGAGGCGTGCATTTGGTCGCTGGTACGCGGCTCTTGCTTCCCTCTACTGATACTCCAGTTCGGCTGAGTGCATACTCGGCTTTGTTACAGGAGCACCTCCCGCCCGTCGATACCCTCGAGGCGGTGTGGAAGACCGGGTCTGGTGTCAACGGTAGCTTTTCGGTCTCTTATGGTACGACTTTCACCGGGCTAGAGCTTGCTGTGGCATGCGAACAGGGAACGGTTTCGGCTACTATGGCGAAGGTTACTGTGACCAAAGACGGAAAAGAGGAGGTCACGGAGTTTAAAGATGACAGCAGTGGAGTGATGCCGGAAGTCAAGGCGTGGGCTGAAGGTCTTGTGGCTGGGAAACCCAATCCAAGACAATCTCCTGAGGAGGCTTTGGCGGATTTGGAAATCGTGAGTTCTGCTGAGTGTGGTGATTGGCTCGGGATGCTAACTGTGTGCAACAGCTGGAAGCCATGCTAAAGAGCGGAGAGCAGAACGGTGCACCGATTGACCTCAAGTACGCCATATGAGGCTACGAAGTTACCCAGCGGCAGCCAGAGCCGGTGTGGCAGTATCATCGGTCTTGTTGGGTATACCGGATACGTTCCCCTTACCTCCTAAGCTTAGCTGCTCTAGATTAACAGCTAGGGGATCGGTTTCTGTCGTTGCTTCCATAGGTCCCTCCATTCCTGGTGGAGGTAGCGCCCACTCTGGCAACGGAGTCTCATAATCCCATTTGCCATCTTCACAAGCATATCTCTTAGCGTGTAAATATATCCCGAGTTCATGGGATCCAGGATCGCTATACAGCGGCGTTTGGCAGACATTACAAACTTCTCCAGTCATCTTCTCAGCTTTTCGCTTGTTGTACTCTTCAACCATTTCATCGTGGTATGCCACTGCTTCCGCGACATCTTCTTTGCCCATACGCTCGAGCCTGGTCATGATATCTTCATCATTCTCGGAATCTTCTTCGCCCTGTCCTAGTGAGGGGCCAAAAACACGCTGGTTGCAATAGATCGGATCGTTTGAAATCGGATGTCCCAAATACTGCAAGTGCACTCGGAGCTGGTGGGTCCGTCCGGTAAGCGGTAAGCACCGCACGATCGAATATCCCCTGAGTCTCTTCCACGCCATGCCATTTTCCTTCCCCTTCTCAGCTTCTGTCGTCGACACCTCCTTGTCTTGTCCTTCCTTCGGCGGATAATACGCCAGGCGCTTAAACACCGTCCTCGCCTCTTTCCCATTCGCCCTCACGCGGTTCAGGCCCAACTTAGGGCTGATCTGTAGGATCGGCTGCTCGCACACCACTTCTCCCTCTGGAAACTCGCCCACGACCCGCGTGATGTACTCTTTCTTCACGCTCCTGTCACGGATCTGCTGGCTCATGTCTTCCGCAGCCGCTTTGTGCTTTCCAATGAACATGATCCCGCTCGTCAAACGGTCGAGTCGATTGCATGGCAGAGGTTTGAACGTGTACCCCCTGTCCGCACGCATGATCTCGACGATGGAATTGTAGTTGTAGCGCCCGGCCGGGTGAACAGGGACGCCGGCGGGCTTGTTGATGACAATGAGGTCGTGATCCTCATGCACGATGCCAATCGGTTGGGCCGTCACGGGGGGTTCGTGGCGGTGCAAGGTGTGCGATATCACGTCTCCGTTTCTCACGATGGTGGACGTCGAGGCGATGGACTTGCCGTTCAGGATGACGCCGCCGGCCAGGATGGCGTTTTTCTATGCCAACAAGGTTAGCTCCAGCGCTTTGAAATTTGGAGGTGGTGCAGCTCTACATAGTATTCCACCGGGCGGTCCCTGAACTCGCTGGCAAAAATATCTAGAATCTCCCGCCCGCGCCATCGCTCCTTGCAATACGTGTTGTATGTGAAGTGATACGGGTACACCTTTCGTAGCCTGTCTTTAAGGTAGTACGGCCGCGGCCAGGGATCGCACGGCGGGATTATGACTGCGGGCGGCTCGGCGAAGGTATCGGCGGGTGGGACGGGGAAGGCTTCGCGTGGGGAGGGAATTAGAGCCATCGAGGGCGCTGGGATCCGGCCCTTGCCTACTAGGTAAGCGAGGATGCGGGGGGAGGGAGCCAGCGGGAGGGGAAGAGAGGTATAGAGCTATACCTGGTTTTGTATGGGGGTGCGGTGGAAGGGTTGGTGTGGTGAGGGTAATTTGGGAACTTTTTTTTTGGTAGCGTCGGAGCGGAGGGTTCAGCGCCGAGCCGAGGCTTGAGTTGAGATGATGGCTTATGGTAGGACAGGTAGAAAACGATAGAACAGGTAAAAAATAGTGGAGAAAAAAGGTGTCATGGGTGGGTGAGACCGTGATAAGCTCAATGACACGCCACCTAACAAAAAGTAATAATAATATAAGATATTATTAGGTTCTATTTAGTAGTCTATATATTTGTAGTACGAATAGATGTAGTCGTATGGAGATATGGCTACCTTTGGGCTGGATTTAGGCTAGGTCGAGAACACTGCATTTGACGACTTAGAATATGGGGATAGGTCATGCCCGGGTGCAAATCTGCTTTCTTAACATTGTTGAAGTGCCGCAACCATCTGCTTTTTAGTAGGGTTTGGCCCAATATCTCCAACACCACAATCCCCACACATCTTTTGCAGAGTCTCTGCACTCAATTTCAAGAGGTCTTTATCCTGTAGGCTCATATCCTTCCAGACGTCTGATGCATTCACCGGATCGTCCACCGCACACAAGCTACGCTGTGCATTGTTGATATAGTCCACGTACTCTTTCTTTGAAGAACCAATGTCACCCTCGTATCCCAGATAAACGGAGAAGGTGTGAGCAATGTGTTGAACGACTGAAGCGCGGAGCCTCTCTAGCTCATTTTGGGACATCTGGGCGGTCCATCGCTCTCGCACAGCCTGTGCGAAGGGCGATGTCGGCGGGGCGCTGCGGTAGGGAAGTTCCATCGCCTGCCCGGGGTGGGGGTTGTCGGATATATCGGAGTCCTGAGCCTCTCCAGGTACTTGAAGTGCTTTTGATACGGTAATGTCAACCTCAAGCGCTCGCCCCTCTTCATCCCATTCCTGGATAACCTTGTTGCCTATCCGCCCCGGCGCTTGGATGGTGCCTTTGTTATAAGCTTCGCGAAGTTTGTCCAGTGGCGCAATACAAACTTGTGTAGGTGATCCGGCTTTGTACACGAAACCAATACGGGACGTCCATGAGTAAGAATGGTCGGAGGTGGGAGGAATAGAAGCCTCATTAGCTTGTATTGCTTTCAGATCTGCGACGATACTTTCGAACTGTACTGTTAATGCGAGGGCGTTGAGGGAGTTTATCCAATCGCAAAGTCGTTGGTCGCCATTCTTCTTCTCGAGATTGAAGGAATCGAGGAGTTGCATGTCATATCTGACCGGCTCAAGATGTGACGTAGGATCTTTTGGCCGGATGGACATGCGCCAAATCTTGTATGCAGGGCCGCAGCAGGTTATGCAGTGAACTGCGACACTGCCATTAAGCTCTACAGGGTTGTTAGAGCTGATGTCTTCGTTTTTGGCGATCCAGTGTAGTATGAGTCTTTCGTGGAGGAGGTATGCACTCATGAGGGCGCAATAGTTTTCTGCGGCAAGATGGTTGGCATCTGTATCCTCCGACTTGATTTCCGCAAGCCAGTTGGCAGGTAAGTATTCAGGTTGAGCAAGTCGGAAGGCGGGCAACGTGTCTACGTTATCGACGTCTCGACCCTCTATCCGGAGTTGCAAAGAGGACTTTGAGACGGCATATAGATAATCGGGATACCAGAGCACATGGCCGCCCTTCTGCTTTCTCAGGTCGGGACACCAGGGAACCGGTGCAACAGGCAATCCAGACTCTCTCCGAGCATCTGCCGACGCGAGCAGCGGCGGAAGAACAGCTTTGCCACTTGACAAAGACATCTTGGCCTGAACTATCCGGCCCATGAACGGCTTTTTTCCCACTGGATCACTATCTGGCGTTCGTACAGTCCCTTTAAGGAACCATTGCCTCCATAGATCCGATTCCCATTGTGCCTCAGATGCGTGAGAGGTTCTAAAGTATCTCAAGCGAGAGTCGATGAGTGCTCCGTGTCCGTCGCCGACGTTTGTGAATAGCTCATCCCCAACTATAGATCGGAAATCTGGAGACTGTTGAAATGATTTTTCGTCTCCTTCCAAAGCCACGTGCACTATCTTCTGGACTTCCTCAAGACGTCTGACGCCAATGTATTTATCTTGCCGTATTGCAATCCACCGGGGATGCAATGATTCTTCTGCGTATCTTGCATGGTCTTTCCTCACTTGCGCCGTTGTCGTTGTGGCGATCTCGTAATCTTGGGCGGCCATCGTGGCCGGTGACGGCTCCATCAGGAACCGCTGAGCCTTCTGCTCTCGAATTAAGCCCCAAATATAGTCGCAATCGTAATGTTCACCTTGTGATATAGTATTCACAGACTTCTCAGGTTTGGACTCGGATGGAAGCGGAGTAAGGGCGAATGGGGGCCGTCGTTGGTGTTTGCTTGAGGCAGGGTTTGCAACTCTGCGACTGAAGGGCCTGGAATTTCCCGATATTTCTGCAAGTTTTTTTCGCTTTTGAGTTGGGCGATTTGGCCGCTGCTGTGTGTGTGTTGTGATGTCCCAGGTTTGAGAGGCCATGATGGAAAAATTTTGCGTTAGTGTTCTTATGTTGTTGCCTAGAATTAGGAACGGAAGGAAGGGTTAGCGCAATGACTTCAGCAGGCGATGGTATTGCGCGTGTATGTGGAAGGAAGTACCATGGGACGTTCGTCGTTTAAGAAGTCGTTTGTGTTTTTGCGCTAACAGCTCATCCTACTGCGTATCTTATCCGCGTTGCCCCGGCGACTGGATGACTACTCTACACCCTCCTGTTAGCGCAGCCACGTCTGCACGGCCTTACTTTCCCTTAAACAGCAAAAATACCAAAACTTCCCCTACAAAAAGGCCGTGCGGACGTGGCTGCGCTAACACCGGAGTTGACAGGAGGGTGTATTCTCTCTGCCTCCCTCTTCTTATCCACCTCTGCCTCTCGCCTATCTTCCATCTCCACCTCCATCTCTACGCAGCCTAAACTCAAACTTCACCACCCCCTCCCAGCCCAATCAACCTACCATTCCCAAACCCAGCCCCGCCATCCAATCTTGCGCCCACCGCCCCAGCGCGCGGTCCACCCCTTTTGCAGCACCACCAGCCCCAACGCCCCGGTGCGTCATCGAATCAAGCACCGATCTCCAGGCCCGTAGGCCGGGGCGTGAGTATAGGGAGGGATAATTCGTGTTTCTGCGGGCGAGGGGGGTAAGGGGGGTAGGGAGAGGGGTCGCGAGGTGCCGGGGGGGGGGGGAACCGGGGGAAGGGGATTGGTGCGGTGCAAAGGGGACTCGATGGATTTGTGGCTTCTGTGGTGGTTTTTTGTGGGTTTCTGTGGTAGGGTTGAGAGGTTTTTGAGGTATATAGAGAGGTGGGGTACATGCTGAAAGTATTGGGGAGATCGGGTTGTGGTTGTTTGATTTGTGCTCGGAAAAGCTAGATGGGTGTAAATACAGATCAAGTAACAGGAGAGGCTAGAAAAGCCATCAGACCACTTCCTGCCGTAGAGTTTGTCCATATATCTTTCAGATAACGATGCTGAATGGGATGGAGGCGCCATTCTGAATGGGCTCAAAGGTGCGAGATATATAGTGGAAAATGATGATATTAAAACTCCATGACCTGAGCAAGATCTGGACCGTTGTGAGGAGCATACAGCTCGGCCAGTGTTGCCGAAAGCTCCGGGAGTGTTGAAATACGCCACGTCGCAAAATCTTACACTAGATGAACTTTAGCACCGTACACACACTTCATAAGCTTTTAATACAAAATTCTTTAAAATTATCGCCATTAAAGCTACACTTAATTGTATAATATTGCAACTATACTCTATTTTTAGTATATCTAAGATCGTGCGATCTTAGTATTGGAAATAGCTAATAATACGCAGCCACCCTAAAGTGCGCAGAGATATATCTAGGATAGATTAACAATATATCTAAAATATAATCCAGGTATCCTTACGCACTTACCTATCTTAGGTAGTTCTTCTATACTACTACTAATAGAAGCAACTCAGTCCTTAATTAAAGACTTGGAATAATTACAGGAGGACTTCTTCTATAAAGGGTAACAGGTGCAGGAGGAACGCATATATATAAACATTAAAGATAGTAATTAGGATATATCCGGCTTATATTAGGAGTATTACAAAGATATACAATCCTAAATGTCTATACTATAATGATCTGCTAATGCCTCTTCTTCAACGCTAGTAGTAAGTAGAATTCTATAACGTGAGCTATATATAATATATAAACTAATTATTTCTATAATATAGCCGGGCTTAATATTAATTACATAAACTGGATCGCTTATAGTAGAAAGACTTATATTTAGTTAAGAGATACTAGAATATCCTATATCCTCTAAGTACAGGATTAGATATATAATAGATTTATTTAGCCTACAGTTAAATAATAAGAATATTACCAAGATATACGAAAATGTAAAAGACCATATCCTAAATAGATCTTATATATAACTGGGTTTTAATACAGATAGATATAATACTTATACACATTAAGAAATAAGATAAGTATAATATGCCCTCTTCTTAGTCTCTAAAAGTGCTTTAGGAGACAGATACCCTATATAGGCGTGTTTTACTGCGAATACTTAAACCCTCAGCTATAAAACTTTCACTATAAGCAAGTTATAGAGGAAGACTAGGAAAGAATACGTAAATTATAAAAAAAGGTATAATATATCTATAATATTATATTACTATATCTAAGTTATAATATAGACATTATATACTCTTATATATTTCCTCGGCAATTTAACAGAATTAAATTAAGATAATCTTAAACGAAGAGATATAAATACGTAAGATACTTATTTATATTATCTATTCTTATTAACGTATATAGACTTTATAACAGTATTTATCATGCATTTTAGTACTAGATTGCCTACATAGAGCAGAGTACTAGTTATAAGCTATATCTTTATATTATAAAGTACACGGTTAGTGTCTAATATATCCTAAATATATTATAACTATAACTAAGCTATAACCAGTCACTTACAGATAGACCTATGGCAAGCATATACTGTACCAAGGGAAGTCGAATATAAAACTATAAAAAACACTACTAAAAGTCTCTTTCTTCAGTTTTAAGATACTTATTAAAATATTTAAGAGATTTACTTAACTAAGTGTTATGGGACTCCTCCGTAACACCTTATATACGTCCACCTGTTTCCACCTACGCAGCAAGAAGAGACCGACCACGAGATGGCAATCTGACGGTAATCTACGGCAATCTGACGGCAATCTGCTGTATTCTACCATATTCTGCTAAGTCCACCAAATCCTGCCAAGTTCTGCTAGGACCGCTACTTGAATCCTATTCTGCTCCGTATACGTGTCGACCAAGCAACCAAACTAGCGATATATACCCTTTCTTCCCGTTTCCTTACCTTCTCTCCTTACGCAACGTCTTAACTTTATTACACAGTTTATGTACATAGCTTAATAATATCTACTTCGCTATATATTATCACCACTTATACTCACTCTATAACACTATGTTGCGTTAAAACCTACACTCCGCCCCGCTCTATTTAAAATGCAGAACGACCTTAAAGCCCCTATAACAGCCGCCAACATTATATCCGCACTCCGGGAACAATTGGCAGATATGCAAAAGTCCTTTATAGACGCCCTTACACAAAACTAAGCTACTATAGCTTAATAGCAAGCCGAATAAGAAGCATGGCACTAGAAAATAATTAAGGCCCTTTAAGAAGAAATCCGTACCCTTAAGATATCCACGCTAAGCCCTTAAGACCGGTTGCTATTACTAGAAGCTAATACGCGGAACGCGAGCCCTAAACTAGCAATAGTTATCCCACCAGTAGAACTAACTACTGTACCGCAACAATCTAAACGATTACTAGACCCTCTAATATTCACTAGTAAACAATAAGAACTCCAATTATTTCTAAGCTGGCTTAAAAATAAGCTAACTAGTAACGCTAACCGCTACCTAACTAAAGCTAACCAACTCTGTTATGCCCTAAGTTGACTAGGAGGAGATGTAGCTGACCTTATTAAACCTCTTTAACTGAACTTAGTACTAAGCCTAATTATACTTCTTAAAGCTATATATAGTAACCCGAACTGCTAAGCTACTGCTTAGAGAAAGATAAACTACATAACTTAAGGAATAAAAAGCTTTCCAGTATACTTCTCCAAATTTAACCGTTATGTAAAAGAAATAGGCTGGAACAACTCCGCACTAATTAATAGCCTTATTAAATCCCTAAGTCCTAAACTAAAAACCTCCCTAATAGGTGTAGACCTACTAGGAGCCCTTAATGCCTACGCAAACGTTATTAATAAATAGTATAATAATATACTATATCTAACACCAAAGTCCGCTCTTTAATATAATATAACAACCCCGTAAATATCTACTAAGCTATTATCTTAACCTAAGCACCCTAACGCTATAGATATCGACACTAGAACCCTAGGATACGCCCTACTAGGGTCCTTTAAATAAGAACAACGCACCAAGCTAGGCCTCTGTTTTAAGTGTAAAAGTAGCTCCTACCTCTTTAACTACTACTCTGTCCCCCTGCCCTAACGCGAATTATAAACGGCTAATACTAGTAGCTGTTTACCGTATTAATCCTCTAGTTACTGTCTCTAATCTCCACCTGGTTCTAGCCCCGCATCTAGTAAGCACCACTTATAAGGACAAAGCTATAACTAATATGCTATAAGAACTCCACCCTAATTACCTCTAAAAGGAAGGTCCTGGAGCTAAGTCGCTCTCTAAAATAGCGCTACCTTAGGATCTTATTAAATGCTTTAGATGTTACAAACTCTAACTCTTAGGATTGTAGTATAACCATTAACTGTCGTCTTCGGCAGAATAATTAATAGGTTAATACTCGAGTCCTAATTAATACAGGAGCTAGTAGCACAGGATTTATTAACAAGATCTTTATATAAGATAATAGTTTTACTCTAACCCCCCTTAACCGGCATATTAACGTATTTGGATTTAATGGCAAACGCACTATCTTAGGCCGTATTACCTATGTAGTATTCCTAAGACTCTAATACCTAAACCACAAAGAACTAATTAGGCTTTTTATTACCACCCTAGGTTACTTAGTAATCCTTAAACAACCCTAGATAAAGCTATATAAGGTAACCATTAATTGGGACAACCTTAAGCTTCTATTTACTGCCTCTTGTTGTAAGTAGAAGTGTCTTATAACCTACTGCTTAGACCCTAAACTAAAATCTAGAAAATTTACTAAGATCTACTAGTCTAAGATTTCTACCGACATCCACTAAGAACCCGGAAATAATATATAACTACATAAACTAACTCTAACTGCTATACCCTAAACCAAGCAGAAGCTTAAGCTTAATATATAAAAGTACCAAAAGAACTAGTACTCTACTATAAAAAGGATACTTAAAGAACCCAAACCTAAATCTGACACCGACTTTATACCTAATACTGAACTTAAACCTAAATAAGAAACTATATAAGAAACTAAGGATAATCTAAGTTCACTTAACACCTTAGATATCTACATAATTGGAGCTACCCTATTAGTACAACTTACTAAGAAACCTAAACATACAATCTTTGCTGTTACAATAGCCGATATTAAAAAGGCCTTAGCACTAAAGAAATACACTAACCCTACTATAAAAGTACTAGTATGCCACCATAACAACCTAGAAGTATTTTCATAAAAGGAAGCCGATAAACTAGTAGAACACCGACTATACGACTATAAGATCATACTTAAAGAAGGAAAACAGCTAGGATTTAGACCCTTATACAGAATGTCCCAAAATGAACTCTAAGTACTATAGAAGTACTTAGACGAACACCTAAGTAAAGAATTCATTAAAGTAAGCTCTTCGCCTATAGCTGCACCTATAATCTTTGTTAAGAAACCTGGCAGCGGTCTACGCTTCTGTATAGACTACTAAGCTCTTAACACTATTACCATTAAGAATCAGTACCCGCTCCCGTTAATTTAAAAAACACTAAACTGATTAAATAAGGCTCGCTACTATATAAAACTCAACCTTATCCACGTATTTAACCGCCTCCATATTACAAAAGGAGATAAATGGCTCACCGTATTTCGTACTAGATATAGACTGTTTAAATACTTAGTAATGCCGTTTAGCCTCGCAAATGCCCCAAGTTTATTCTAATACTTTATAAATAATACCTTATAACCTTACCTAGACGTTTTCTGTACTACTTATATTAACGATATCCTAGTATATAGCAATAACCTAGCTGAATATAAGAAACACGTTGACCTTATTCTAGAAGCCCTACATAGAGCTAGACTACAATTAGATGTAGATAAATACAAGTTCTATAAAACGGAAGTTCTATACCTTAGACTTATTATCTCTATAGACGGTATATAAATGGACCCAAAGAAGATTAAAGTAATTATAAACTGGCAAGAACCCAAGAACGTCAAAGATATAAGAGCCTTTATAGGATTTGCTAATTTCTACTAATAGTTTATTAATAACTTCTCCGCCCTAGTTTTACCTCTTATGGCTCTAACACAAAAGGACAAAGCCTTTATCTTTAATAAGGAATGTAAGAAGGCCTTTGCCTATCTAAAAGTTATGTTTACTACTGCACCTATACTCTAACACTTTAACCCAAACCGAAAGAGTGTTATAGAAGCTAATTTATCTGACTACGTCACTAGAGGCATTCTGTTTTAGTATAACAAGAAAGGAGTACTGTATCCAGTAGCATACTTCTTAAAATAATTAAGTCTAGCTAAATATAACTATAAGATCTACAATAAGGAATTATTAGCTATTATTAGATGTTTTAAATAATGGCGACCTAAACTAGAAGGCGCTGGATTTCTGATTAAGGTTTTTAGCGACTATAAAAATCTATAGTACTTTACAACTATAAAACAGCTAAGTTATTATTAAGCCTACTAGTTAGAATATCTGTCTTATTTCCAATTCTTAATTATATACCGCCTAGGCATTTAAGGTCAAAAACCTAATACCCTAACTCGACGTTTACAAGACATAATAACATAGGAAGAAGCGCGTACCTACTATAATTAAACGCTGCTTCACCCTAAATTATTTAATCCCCTAGCTAAAGACCTTATAGTATATGTCCTTGAAATGACTAATTAATTAATTAAGTAGATTATAGTTAATAAATACCTAAATGACGAGTTTATCTAAGAGACACTTAAGTTAATTTAAGATGGCGTTAGACACTCCAAAAAGATCTCTCTAAGTAAATGTGAAGCTTGTAGAGAACGCTTATACTACTAGAACCGCCTAGTTATACCTAACTATAATGAACTTAAGCTTAAGCTCCTCAAACACGTATATAATCTACCGGTAGCCAGCTACCTAGGCTAAGGAAAAACCCTAGAGCTGCTCTAATAGGAGTACTACTAGCCAAACATGTATGATATAACACAAAGGTACGTCTCTAGCTATTACACCTACCAACAAGCCAAAGCCTTATATAAGAAGTACAACAGCTTTCTAAAGCCACTACCTGTTCCGGACTAAAGATAGAAGGATATCTTAATCGACTTCGTTGTTAATCTCCCCGTAAGTAAAGGCTGTGCGAATATTATAGTAGTTATAGACTAACTATCCAAAATAAGACACTTAATCGCCTGCCCTAATATATTAACACCTGCCGTCGCCCGACTATTCCTGGATTATGTATGGAAACTCCACAGACTTCCTAAAATAATCGTCTCTAATAGAGGCCGCCAGTTTGTTTTAGCGTTTTAGGAAGAACTGACTACCCAACTCCATATTAAAGTGCTGTTGTCTACAGCATATTACCCAAAAACGGACGGTCAAATGGAACGTGCAAATGCTATAATGGAACAGTATATTCGGATATACATGTCGTATTTGCAGGACGACTAAATAGACTAGCTTATATTTGCCGAGTTTACTATAAATAACTCCGTCTTAGAAACTATAAAGGTCTCCCTATTCCTAGCTAATTATGGCTAGCACCCGCAAATGGGTTTTAAACCCTTTAGTAATATTCCTCGCCCAGCTTATTAGGCCTTATAAGTTGCAGAAGCAAACGAATTCGTAAAGAAGATGGAAGAACTACAAGAGTTCCTTACTAACAAAATAATATGGGCCCAGTCTGTCTATAAAGCCGCAGCAAATAAGAACCGAACCCTAGCACTAGCTTACCAAATTAGTGACTTTGTCTGGCTAGACGCAAGAAATCTAAACACGAAACGACCTATTAAGAAACTTAACTGGAAGAACGCCGGCCCTTATAAGGTTAAAAAAGTTGTCTCTCCTTATGCCTACCGACTGAAGCTCCCTAATACGGTTAAAATCCACCCTATATTCTATACGTTAGTCCTCTGCCCTGCCGCCCCTATATTAGATGCCCTACCTAGACAGATCTAAGACCCTCCCCCACCAGTTAAAGTGGATAGTGAGGATGAATACCTCGTTAAAAGAGTTAACAATATTAAGTACGACAAACGGAAACGCAAATATATATATCTTATAAAATGGAGAGGCTTTACTAAGCCCTTATAGAAACCCGTTAACTCTATAGGACTTATATAAGCTGTAGAAGACTTTTACGAACTCTACCTAGAACTACCTCAGCCCCATCTCGCAGAAGCTCGAGTTTAAAGGGGGGGTACTATTACAGGACTCCTCCGTAACACCTTATATATATCCACCTGTTTCCACCTACGTAGCAAGAAGAGACCGACTACGAGATAGCAATCTGACGGTAATCTACGGCAATCTGACGGCAATCTGCCGCATTTTGCCATATTCTGCCAAGTTCTGCTAGGACCGCTACTCGAATCCTATTCTGCTCCGTGCACGTGTTGACCAAGCAACCAAACTAGCGATATATACCCTTTCTTCCCGTTTCCTTACCTTCTCTCCTTACGCAACGTCTTAACTTTATTACACAGTTTATGTATATAGCTTAATAATATCTACTTCGCTATATATTATCACCACTTGTACTCACTCCGTGACACTAAGGCTATTAGGGCACTCCAGAAACCTATACAGCGGTAGAGCACAGGAAGAAAAGATCAGATAATTGCGGTAAGTTATTATAATACGCATATAACTATAATATAACCTTAATATATCTAGGCTGTAACTATACCTAAGGACCTGGAAAATGGGTACTAGCCCCTTATAACATAGAGTTTAACTATATATAGCCAGATAATATTAAGGATTGCCTATATATTATTTTAACTTCTTATAGTAAACATATGTATCCTCCAGCGCCTCCGTCAAAGGTTCCAATATAGCTTATTAAAGAACTTTAACAACAAATCCAGCGACAGTTAGGGCCAGGGCTTACTTTAAGTACATTATATCCAAGTTATATTAATACTCTATCCTTATTCTATTAGGCTCTTTTACATACAGCCCTTTAATAAAAGAGTTTTGCAAAAAATATGATGTTACTAGCCTTCTAAGCCTTTACCAAAGCCTTGTAAATCTTAATAAGATTTAATACCTAATTAAAAAGCAACAGCTTTTATTATTTCCGCAAGGTTAAGATATATAAGGGGTAATATTTAAAAAGCATCTGCATTATAAAACAGGTCCTAGATATATATAAGATATATTCTACTAAGATAGCAAGCTAATGATTATATGCTTTCAAAAAGGCCAGGTGGAAATACTCTTAACATTAAAAACGTTTAAAATTGATATATCTTTTAAACGGGTTGGTACAGCTAGGTTAGATAAGGTTGTAATTGCCGTAAATATCCCTAGAATTAATAAAGGTATTATATAACCTGGTTATATTACGGTTATATTACGGTTATATCTTTATTCTAATAAGGCTATAGTTATTACACTAATAAGAGTTTTTATAAACCAAGCTATGGGTCGATTAGCAGAAATATATCAACAACTTTTCCATACTATATTCCGCTTATATGAGAATTACGGCTATCCAACTTATTGGAGTTATATTTATAAACGTGGATTTTATACAGCTCTTATAGATATAGATAGGGCGTAGGTAAAAGGTATTTTATAATGTGTATATATTAAAGATATTACTAAAATATATTAGGGCTTAGCCTTTACCTAGCAGATATTGACCCCTCGCAGACCTAGCAGGGCTATATGAAGTCTGCAATTATATATTGCCAAATCCACATTCTTCGCGGTATTTATTGGGTTATTAGAGCCGAAAATATAGGCCAAGATAGTATTAGGCAGCATATAGCTTTGATTATAGAGGCTATAAGCTACAAGCAATACTACAAAATTTTAGACGTAATTGAAAGTATAAAGATATTATATCCCTAATTTATCTATATTATATCCACATTCTAACATTCGCGGTTATAGAAAAGTACAGCAATAACCATAAAATTGTAAACTGGTGTCAATATAAGTGATATATATGTATTACATCTGGAATAAATCCGTATTATAGTAAAATAGACAATAATATATTCTCTATAATTGTAAAGAATACAAACGCCGTTAAATACTCCTATTTTTAAGCAAATAATCTAGGGCGTCAATTAAGCCTTCTTGCCGCTATTTTAATATTTGTATATCTGTTATATCCGTTATATAGTATTATAATAACAGATTTAGTGGGCAGAGAATTAATATTTTTAATTATAAAGCGTGGAAGGCGTATAATTAATATGGAATTTTATATATGTCGCGAACTATATCTATTGCCAAAAGAATAGCTCTTGCAAAGAAGCGTAAATATATAGCTTTATTATGGCTCTAATGTGGATATATCGCTAATATAATCTGCTATAGTTCAACGAGGTTTAAAAGAGCTAGAAAAATTAAGAAAACAGGCTTATACTAACAAAGGAAAAGCTAATGCTATATCTATAAGTATTAAAGAGGATGAAGATTTTGATTTTAATAATATTATATTAGATATATCATCTTCTGGAACTAGTATACGCCTACAGTCGCAATTACGAAGTTTGCGAGGTGTACGATTAAAATCTCACTTACAATCTATTACCTCTGTTCGCTCCGGTATATTATATTCTAGATTTTACTAAGTTCTATAAAGCTAATATCTTTTAGTCTCCTCTATTACAACATCAAATAATGGCTAGGTTTTGCTCTCTCCTAAACCTATTTTACTGTTGAGTAAGATTATCTAGATATATCCTTAATATATCTAGCTTATAAGCTAACTATATCTAGGATATAAGAGTAGCTTATAGTCTTTACTTTATACAACAGTTACTTAACAAGCTCAATTCTTATAACAGTTAACGCTACAGCAATCCTAATTAAATGTTTGTAAATAAGAGGCTAGGGTTCTATATATAGAAGCTAAAGCAAAGGCAATTAAACTATAAAATTGGAAGCTAGAGTTAAAGCTAAGAAAATTAAAACAAGAACTTAGTTAATACAAATTTTTATATTTACAAGCATAAGGAGCAGAGGTTATATCAAGGTTATTACCTAGATATAAGGACATTATAATATCTAAGAAAGCCTAACCCATATACTCCGCGCTATACTCCATACCCATACTTAATACTTTAGTGTCTATAATAGAACCAAGATAAAACTAGGATACATCTAAAATATATAAACGCTATAACCTATTTAACCTATATAGCGTAGTCCTCTTTAGTATTAAATATCTCCCCATTATTAAAGTTATCTGCAACCCCTAGCAGCGTTATTCCGGGTAAAACGAAGTTCTATTTACAGTTAGATTATAAATATATTAGTAATATAATTAAAGACTATAAGCATACCTTATTAAACCATATATATATAGCCTAGTTAGATAAGCATGCTATTTACATTAAATCTAAGATATATTAGAAATATAACTAGCAAACCTACTCTTACTACTAGTCCTATATGAAGAATACTTCTGCTTATTAGACTTACCAATAACCTTAAACATTGTGGTACAGTTAGGCTATATTAAGGTTAAATTATAGTTAGATTATAGTTATATAGTAATTAAAACTACCTAAACTTGCCTTACCCTTAGGTATTAATAGAATTCTAGAACGGAATATAATACACATCTATTTAACTGGCTCCTCTATATATTCTAGTTAAATCCATAATATAATAAGATTATAAATAATAATATACCTAGATCTACTAAAGTTGCTTTATATTTTCCACGACCTTTAGCCGTTAAGGGTGCATTTTCAGCTAGGGGCGCTAAAATATATTAGCAATATATCCTAGATAGAAGAACAATAGTTTATACTATTATAATATATTCCAGCCTTTCTTACTACTTTACCAATAGGGCATATAACCTGCAGTTCCTCTTCTATATAAATAGCTCTATAAAGTATCTTCTAAGCCGCTAAAATAAGTTAGATCTAGGATATAATATAGATATATAGACAACCATACTATCCAAATTATCCAATTCTAGCTCTTTTTGACCTCTAGGCTTCACACTTCTAATTATATAGCCTGCACCTTTCTTTATTTTAAGGTTAGAAAAAGGTTATAACGTAGATATAATATAGATACATCTAGGATCTTACTAGGAAATGTGACTTAATATACTTAATTAATCCTCCACAACCATTTGCGAATTTTTTTTCCTAAACGCAAATAGTGTACTTGGCATTTAGATCCTACTATAGTTAGATTTAGGATATAACAAAAATATATAGCACTTATAACTCACAGTCTTCCTAATGGTATAATCCCATCTATAGAAAATCTCCTCTGGCAGAATATAGATAAGGAAATATTCACTACAGGGCTATATTTAGGTTATATCTTGGATATAAGCTAGATATATACTAGATATTACCTTAATGTAAAAGAACGGAACCTACCCTAGGCGCTTATCAAGTCCAAGGTACTATACCTTGGTGTATTAGCTAGGGGCACCAGAAATGCGCCCCTTTATAGTATTTAGCCAAGGAGCAGCATTATAAGTGCTAGAACCCTTACCTTTACCACCATCTAAGTCTGGATTAGAATATAGCCTAAAAGCTACTACCCTATTCGCCGGAGTGCCATATATAGCTATTATAGTGGCGTCTGGATCTTGGATAGAGCTGCTAGGGCTACTAAGGACTTTATCAATAATCTATTAAGGTTAAATTATAGATATAACATGGTTTTATCTAAAATATAACTTATATCTTATGCAACCTCTATCCCACTAAAAGCATTCACCTACCTATTTTAGAGAAAATTCTTAGTCTATATCCTAATTAGATCCTTTTTATAACTACCAGAAGTCACTTTACCTCATTACAAAATTAGGTGTTTGGACTGTTAAATAGTGTCTATTCTATGTTAGATTATAGATATAACCTAGATATATACCTATGGTGCTTATATAAAAGTTATTGCAGTTGTTCTCTAGGAGCTAGAAGGGATTCGGCAGCAACTAATATGGTTAGGCTAGATCAAGATAATAATATAAATAGAATATTAATAAATACCTCTCTAGACTGCTGGTTCTTTAGGGTCTATAGCCATATTAGATCCTTAATAAAACCTTAACATAACCTTAATATAACCTCCCAAAACTCACATTATCCATTTTATCACTGATATCTTTCGAAATTGTAATAAATAGTAGAAAGTATTTGATTAAAGGTTTAAAACAGCTGTATTAACGTTATAATCGAAATATAATTGTGTTATTGCCTCTAGACGTGATTTAATAAAAGTTTGAATTGTGTACTAAGTGAAGCTGGGTCGGTGTCAGAATATCAACACTAGCCGAGGTTTTAGTGCCTTGGCGAGCACTCCCGGAGCTTTCGGCAACACTGGCCGAGCTTCAGACTCGTTGTGAGAGCTCCTCTTAAGTCGATCCGCTCGCGATGCTAGGCCCTAGTAGAGATAGCCCCGAATACGCATAGAACGCACCCTTCGAATTATCGTTAAGCACCTCATTGGACGGCGGCCACAGGTATAAATAGGGGTTATAGGGGAACGTGCGTAGGTGTCACGGGACGAACGTGAGCATGGGTTAAGAACGTTAAAACGCGCAGGGACGTGAGAACGGATGAGTCCCGTAACACCCGCACCACATCGCCATACGGCTAAAAAGACAAAGAGTAATTGCGAATCTATCGCGACTCCCACGGGATCCAATATACATACTCTTACAAATAGTATCTAGTAATTTAATATCTATATAAGGTACCTTTATGTCGGGAATTAGGCAAGCGGTCGTCACGTGATGCCGCGGCACTAGCGTGGCGAGGAGTCTTAAGCTCCTTGCCCTTCCTCATTCTAATAAAATAAAGCTATTAACCAACATCACTATAACCTACTCGAGTAGTCGTTATTGGTGAGTTACCCTATATGACCAACACTGATTAGTGGTTGAACACACAGTTAACTATAGAGCAGCTAGGTTATTAATAGAAGAGATAGTCTCGTGCAGGGGTTCCTGGTGATACTATGCTACCTTAGGCTTGCGGAAAACCAGTAATAGAAGTGTTACTGAGTACTAGGAGATACCAAGTTGCGTCCATTACGCAGAACAATCGCATTTATAAAGATTTGGTTAAGTACTTTAGGTTAGAAGTGTTACTAAACCTAAGGTCCCAAGTTAACGTCTAAAACGCGTTGACTACGCCTTAAATTGCCTACCTTTTAATAGCAAACCTACGAGATCTTATAAAGCCGAAAATCCTACCTACCTTTGACGTACGACACCCCGTTAATTCTACTCCTATTATGGCGTTAACCTACCCAAAGAAGTATAAGAACAATATTAACCCAGAGATATGGGATAAAGACATTAACCCTATAAATACTAAGCAATAGGACCTGAACGGATTCTTACTATACTGTATAGCATAATACACAGACAGCGAATACAATGATACTGTGCTATGGTATTGTATAAAGGAGGACTTTATTAGATAGATAAAGGAAACATAGGCCCTCGCGAAGAAGAATATTATATAAGACTTCTATAACTTCCTTTAGGAGAACAGAGTATTTGTCCCTATAGATAGAGACACTATTAAAGACAATATTTAGGAGCAAGTTATTAATATAAAAGAAGAGCATAAATAGACTCTATAAGAGATTAAGCACTAACTATGTAATATAAAGAAGCTTAACTTATAATAGAATCTAAATAATATACTAATAGAGACACGTTCTAATTCTATTGCTCTAGGTATAAGTTCTTATATGCCGTACCCATCGCTCCCACTAATTTAACCTGTAACTTTAACTACTGCCCCCTAAGAGTAAGCGTAAGACCCCCTTATTTCGCGATTTAATAACCTTTAAACTCTACTATAGGAAAATTAGGTACTATGCTATATTCTATTAAGCTCTATATCTCTACTATAGCCTATAAAGCAATCTCCACCTTAATTTCTAATGCAATTTTAACGTGGCCTAATACCGCTTGGAGGCACCTTAAAAATGCTTATAGAGCTTATAAAACTCTATTCGGACTAAGAGAAGAGGTTTAGCGGGGAACTGTATAATATCCTTAATTTAAAGCTGCGTATCTTCTATAACTATTACTAGAAGGTTGGACTAGAACCTAACTAATATTATAACACTTATTCTATTATGCTTAAGGGCCGCGCCAGTACCTTCTATTATAATTATTTAGTAGGAAAAGAATACGATTTTAACCAAATAATATATAAGACAAGATGCTACTTTAAAACAGAAGAGAATAAGCAGTAGTATATATTGGAGTGGAGAGAGACTACTTTCCTAAGAATTATTGCTATAAACCCAGATACCTCTCAACTTAACTATCTTCAAAAGCTCTTTAATTAACTTTAGATAATTTAGTATAGTTTATCTAAATTATATTAAGAGGACTTTAGCCTATACAATTAAGTTATTAGCGCATACTAAAGTGTTAAAGAATGTAACCTTGCCCTCTTTAATCCTATAAATACTTATAAAGGAGTGTGTGCTTAATTAAGATCCTCTATTAGCACTGCTCTATGCTCTTAAAAAGTATAGCAATTTAACGCCTAACCTTAACCTACTTTAATCGACCCGACCGACTAATATAATTATAACTGGACTAATTAAACATATAGTGGCTAGGGTAGGGGATATGGCAGAGGGTATAATTAACGTTAACTATAAAGCAATCATGGAGGTCCTTGTGGAGGTTTATCTTAAAACAATTAATAGAAGAAATGCTATGTTTATAAGAAGCTAAATTACTAGTTAACTAGGCACCCTCTTAATAGACAAAAGGAGGCATATAATAAGTTTCGCTAGAGCGTATAAAACGTTAGAAATTATAAGGTTATTATAGCCTACTTCCAAAGCTTTCTGGTTTAATATAAAGGCGAAGAAGATCTTAAGGGTAAAGTTAACGAGGCCAAACAGCTTCTTATAAATATGGAAATTAAGGATTACTCTCCCAACCAATACTTCACTGAGTATAGTGAGGTAGATGGTATACAAACTATTACTATTCTTAATAACCAATCTACGCTCTATGCCATTATAAAGTTAGACATCTTTAATAAGCTAAAGGAGAGTTCTATATTCTCCTTTAATAATAGATACTCGGCGAACGTCTTCTATAGTATTATACCAGATACTAGAGCCGCAGAAGTATCTATAGTAGGAGAACCTTAAGTTTAAGCTCTTTAGCAGCTTAATAGCTCTGTTTAGATTAACTAATTAACGGCTGGCCAATATACAATTTGTTTTAGCAAGGGTACTATAATCTCTCTTAGCACAATTAAGGTTAAAACCCCCTTAGGGTATATCACTTTCTATATTATTCCCGCGAACACCCCGTTTCTATTTTGCATTAGAGATATAGATAAATTAGGCGTTAAACTTAATAAC
>Ga0307507_10004009_pt1 | contig 27020 bp, 14 predicted proteins | sample 7_EM_MG_FD_207223 | JGI IMG/M metagenome (GOLD analysis project Ga0307507, IMG submission 207223) | Populus trichocarpa ectomycorrhiza microbial communities from riparian zone in the Pacific Northwest, United States - 7_EM | ecosystem: Host-associated > Plants > Roots > Unclassified | place...
TCCTCGCTTAGAGCCTTGGCCCATGTATATAGACGTGTCCTTTCCTCGACCTTCTTCCAGTCCTCGTCTTGGAATTCTCGTTCACTGGCTACCAATAGATTCTGTTCTTTTGACTGAGCCTTCACAGCTAACGTTATATAATAAAGCTAAATGGCTCTTTTAGTTTACGCTTTCTAGTACTTATAATATATTAACTATAAACAGATTAAGTCCCTACTTAGTAATATTATATCTTTTAAATTAAAAGAGATAATTCTTTTTAAGATCTAGTAGAGAGTTAGCGTATATTAGATTTTTTACCTAGCGGATATAGCGGGTATCCAGTTAGATATCTGTCCAATTAGTACAGATAATAGGTTCTTTACTAAAGTTTCTTATACGCGTGATTGTAACGTGTCCCGCCCCACGTCGCCATACGGCTAAAAAGACATTGAGTGCTTGCGAACTTATCGCAAGCGCGGCGAGATCTAATATATGTACTCTTACAGTAGTCTATAGTAACGTATAAGCTTTTAAAAGACTTTTTTTTACTTAATATATTCTCTAATAATTAATAGATCTAGCCGGTTAATTAATATTAATATTATTTAAAAGCCCGCTCACTCTTAAATAATCTTAAATAATATATTATTAAACGTTATAGTATAAGTAAACTAAAGTCTCCGCCCTAATAATAACCGTACTTTCTGTAGCTGTATATACAGACTCTAGAACGAACCCCCCTAATTATCTATAATATATACATAAAAGGTAAGGTAGGTAAGAATCTTATAGAACTTTCTACTAACTCCCCAGAGCTTTCGGCTACACTCTCCGGGCTTCGACCATGCATGACGTCGCTGCAGTCAGCACCTCCCTCGGGGGCCAGGTGTCCCATCGGATAGTGCACTTGTAATTTATTCGGCACAAACGGCACCTTAACAACGTGCTTCTCCATTGCTGATCTTCTCCATCGCCGATTCATGGGTTGCTTCGAGCATATTACCCGGTTCCTCCCGCCGAGACCATGGCCTCTTGAAGCACAGTAAGAACGCCTAACTCGCCGGTACTATCGATCACCATGTCGGAATCCAAAAAACCTTACAATATCGCCATTGTTGGTGGCGGCATCGCAGGTCTAACACTTACTATAGGCCTCTTGCGCAACTCAATTCCGGTTACTCTCTACGAAGCCGCCGCCCGCTTTGGTGAAATCGGCGCTGGAGTGGGCTTTGGCCCGAATGCTGTCCGTGCCATGGCGCTCATTGACCCGAAGATCAAGGAAGGATTTGACAGACGCGCGACTTGGAATCAGTGGGAGAGCAAAAAGGCGTTTTGGTTCGATTTCAGGGTCGGAGACGCGCGGTTCGGCAAATCTCAGGTACGCGGAGCGGAAGTGCAGCGCTCGGGTGGTGGAGAAAATAATGGAGATGTAAGGACAAATGACCAAGAGAATGGCCAAGGGCTGTCGGGGGAGTTGGTATACGAATTGACGTGTCCATTGGGCCAAGGAACCGTACACCGCGCTCATTATCTTGACGAAATGGTGAAGCTGGTCCCCGAATCCGTCTCTCGGTTCGGCAAAAGGCTCGTTGACATTTCAACTGCTGAAGACAATAGTGGAGACATCGTGCTTCACTTCGCAGATGGGACAACAGCTCAACATAGCGCTGTCATTGGGTGTGACGGAATCAAGTCAAGGACACGAGAAATAGTGTTAGGCGAGAAGGATCCAGCTGCTCATGCAGTGTTCACAGGAAAGTACGCATACAGAGGCTTGATACCAATGGACAAAGCCGCGGAGTTACTAGGCGATGAATTGGCACGCAATAGTCAGTTGTATCTGGGATACCATGGGCATGTACTCACTTTCCCAATCGAAAAGGGGAAGACAATGAATGGTTTGTATTTCTTCACTTCCCCCTGTTCCCACTGAAATATTACCACGAGAGACCTGCTATCCTAGTTAATTGTACTGACCCAACTTCAGTGGTCGCCTTCAACTCCCGCCCAACCTGGGACTCTGACGCTTGGGTGGTCCACACCACGAAAGAGGAAATGCTCTCCGACTTCTCTGGCTGGGGCACCAATGTGCGCGATATTATCTCATTAATGCAGAAGCCCGATATCTGGGCGTTGTTTGACCATCCACCCGCCAAATCTTACTTCAAAGGCCGAGTGTGTTTATCAGGAGATGCGGCGCATGCGTCGACACCTCACCAAGGTTCTGGGGCTGGCATGGCGATTGAAGACGCTTACATCCTTAGTAACCTTCTTGTGGATGTCGACAGGTTGGAGGAACTAGAAGGAGCCTTTCAAGCGTACGACGCGATAAGGAGACCCAGGACCCAGAAATTAGTCACTACCAGTAGACAGGCGGGGATGCTGTATGAATTCGAGCTTGAGGGTGATGATTTGGTCAAGCTGCAACGAAATCTAGAAGACCGAATGGGATGGATCTGGAACGAGGATTTGGAGCAGGAGTTAGAAGATGCGAGGATGCTTCTGCGTGGTCAGCGGAACGCGTAGATTCGCGTTGGAAACTGGGCGTCCAAATGGGATCTCGTGAATGGCTCAAGTAAAGCAGGGTATCACAGCTGCCCCAGGACCATTGGAGGGCGCTTGATGCCAAGAGTGATTTCAATACTGGCATAACAATCTAGCATTCTGAGATGCTTGATCTTTGACAACTGGTGTGCCTTTCAATCGAATCATTAGCGAACCTATCTGGTCTAATACTATTACTTCGACATCAGGTTCGGCATTTTTGGCTGCTGCCGCAGCCAAGCACAATGATGGTGAAAGTGCTATTAGTCCATCACATCATCTCTGAGCGCCCACACTCCTTTCATCACATCATCTACCCTGCTCCTCACTGCATCATGATACATCGCGTTTGTCACGAACGTTTTGCATCCTTTAATTCTCCCGGCAGTGTCCATAGAGAAGTCAAAGTCAACGTACATGTCGTCAATATAAACTGCAGCGTAGATAGGCACAGTGTTTTGCGCAAGCTGAGGGAGGGAATAGAGAGAAGGCCAGTCGGAATAAGATGCAATGAGCTCAGCAGGGGCTTTGACTTTGCGGAGTTCGGAATAAGCGTTCAACATGAAGGGATACATCATTTCGCCAGTAAAATAGATTGGGCCGTCCTTTTGGAGGGAGAATTCAGGGTATTTCTGGATGATACGTTCTGCTGACCAGTTGGATGCCGTTCTATGCGGAAAGTTAGACCTGATGGCGAAATTATGGGGGATAATTACCCCTGGCAGTATATGGGCTCATGAAGGACTGAGTAGAGGATGTTTTCGTCAAAGGAGAGTGATTGCTCTATTGACGATAATGTTCCCCTAGTAAGATGTCCAAACTGAGATAAATCGGATGAAGCGCGGAGGACAAGTTCTTCGCAGACGTTAGCATTTAGAAACCGTATTATGATAGATCAGTAAGCATACCGTGAACTGTATCGATCCCCCCTAGAGAAATGTTAGCGTTTGAAGTCTACAGGACAAAATATTGCATACCATGAGCCCCAAATCGCAAACCCAACTGCTGAAATCTCCTTGCACTTAGTGATCCCTCTGACGACAGCCTTACCGTACTATCTCCAAACTTTTGCAGCAAAGTTACTATCTTCTTCACCCTATCAACATCCTCAGGATATTTCTGGTAGTAGGCCTCATTCCGCTGAATAACCTTCTTATAAAGCCTCTCGTACACCTCATCTGGTCCATTCACCATGGGAGGAAGCCCGCCGAAAATGAAAACCTCTTTCAATCCTTCTGGATAGAAAGACAAGTATGTGGTCGCACAGAATCCGCCGAAACTCTGTCCCATAACAGTCCATTTCTGCTTCTCAGCCGGGTAGTCGGCTGTCAACGCTTTTCGGATAGCCTCGCAATCTTTGACAATACTATCTGCCCTAAAACTCTTTAGATAATTCGCCTGCACGGGATCGTTGCCTCGCAGCCCTAAAGTCGAGGCTGTGACCGGGGTACTCAAGCCGGTGCCTCTTTGGTCAAGGCAAAGGAGTTGGTACCCTTTATCCAGAATTGTGTTCGTCCAAGCATTATTTTGTGGAGAACGGCACTCGAACCCCGGTCCGCCTTGCAGATACACAAGCCATGGGAGCTGGGATCTCTTCTTGTCTTCGGGGTCGCTGTTGTCGGCGGGCCTTTCAGCCTTGCGCGCACTCCGGGCGAAGAGCTTCAGAGTACCCGCGGAGGGTTTTGTGTAGTCACGCGGGACCTCGAAGAAGTGCTCGGTTATTTTGAGCTTTCCTACGGACAAATGATGATTATACTGGTGAAGGGCTTGGAACGTGTCATGATGCTACCTGGAACTAGATGGGTCCTCTGTTCGAGGATTTTGGCGGCAGCTATCATGTTGGACTTGAGACAGGCGTCGAATTAGGGGTTGTTCCTCGCGAGTGGTGTTGTTATTATAAATGTACCTGCCAGGCTGCCGGGCGCGTCGGAGAAACTGCGGGGAGAAGCCTGCATAAAATACTAACGATGGTAAGAAATGCACAATGCCACGTGAGCCTACTACCGCGACTTTTTCTCCATCTCATTTCTAAAACGTCCCTATGGCGAAAGATAAAAAGGCTAAAGCGGCCGAGAAAAAGGCCCGCGTAGCACAAAAACAAGAAAAGAAGGCTGTTAAAAAGGAGAAGAAGGTTAAAACAAAAGGCCCTCGTGACGATGACAGCGACGCTGAAGATGTTGATTTGGATGCTGTGCTAGCAGAATACGCCCGCCAACAAGAGCAGTTTCTCAAGGTCACTGAATTATCATGCGAGCCGCCCTCCCCACGGAGTTCCGCGACGCTGATTGCGTCTCCTGCAAATGAGAATGAGCTATTTCTATTTGGTGGCGAGTATTTCAATGGTGCAACTGCGGCATTTTACAACGATCTATTTGTCTATAACATCCCACGAGATACATGGCGCCGTGTCACCTCCCCTAACTCTCCGCTCCCACGTTCTGGGCATGCCTGGTGCCGTGGTGGGAACACGAAAGATATTTATCTCTTCGGCGGCGAATTCTCCTCTCCGAAACAGGGTACGTTCTACCACTACAACGACTTCTGGCGTCTTGAGCCGACTAGCAGGGAATGGACACGGCTGGAAAGCAAAGGCAAGGGTCCCCCAGCTCGATCTGGTCATCGCATGACCTCTTTCAAGAACTTCATCATCTTGTGGGGTGGCTTCCAAGATACGTCACAGCAGACTAAGTACCTTTCCGACCTGTGGATCTATGACTGCACAAACTTCCAATGGCACTCGCCTACTTTACCTCCTGCCAGCCCAAAACCGGATGCCAGGTCTTCGTTCTCCTTCCTCCCACATGACTCCGGAGCCGTGTTATACGGCGGCTACTCTCGTGTCAAAGCCACCACCGGATCTAACAAGCAGTCCAAAGGTAGCAGCAGCAGCGGCGGCGGCGTCACACGCTCTATCCTGAAGCCTGTCGTGCACCAAGACACCTGGTTCCTCCGCATCAACCCTCTCCCCGCCGACGCTCCTCCCAATGCCCTCCCCAAAGTCTACTGGGAGCGCCGCAAGCGGCCCGCTAACCCACCCAACCCGCCGCGCGCTGGTGCGACCATGGCTTTCCACAAGGGCCGCGGCATCATGTTTGGCGGCGTGCATGACGTGGAAGAGAGTGAGGAAGGGATTGACAGCGAGTTTTTCAATGCGCTGCTTGTGTGGAACGTGGATCGAAATAGGTGTTTCCCACTGACGCTCAGACGGCCGCGGGCGCAGCCGAAGAAAGCAGTTCAGGGAGAGAGGGGAAAGCGGGGAAGAGGTAAGGCAGGTGAGGAGGAATTATTAAGGAATCTCGCAGCATTGGAGATGAAGGGCAGGGTTTTAGCGAGTGATGGAGTGGAAGAGAATACGGAAATCGAAAAGTTTGGTGAAGAGGTTGAAGAAAATAAAGAGCAAAAAGAGGAGAAGCCCAAGGTGTTCGAGATGCCGCACCCACGGTTTAATGCCCAGCTTACCGTGCAGAACGATGTGCTATATATATTTAGTGGTACTTTTGAGAAGGCAGATCGGGAATACACGTTTGATGAAATGTGGGCGATTGATTTGGGAAAGCTCGATGGATTTAAGGAGATCTACAGGCGCGAACTTGAGGACTGGAAGGGCAGCGAGGACGAGGACAGTGAGGATGAAGAGGACGACCAAAGCTCCGAAGAGGATGAGGACGGAGACCCCTCAGAGACGGCTAGTACCGTTGCAACCTCGATTTCGCAGGGTACACAGAAAGAAGCTACCGAGCAAGAAGAAGAAACAGGGAACGCAGAGGAAACGTCTGCTCTGACTGACACGTTGCCGCATCCTCGACCATTCGAATCCTTGCGAGATTTCTATGCTCGAACCTCAGTGCAATGGCAGGAGGCTGTCGTGGAACAACTCAGTAAAACTACAGGCAGCGCTGCTAAATCTGTCAAGGAACTCAAGAAGGCTGCCTTTGACCAAGCAGAGGAGAAATGGTGGGATTGCCGGGAAGAGATACTTGCATTGGAGGATGAGCAAGAGCAAGCTGGAATAGGAGAAGTGGTTAGTATTGCTGATAAAGGCGGCGATGCTGGCATGAGTGGAGTTGGCCGGAGGAGATGAGAATGTAGTACGGTTCATATATAGTGGTAAAAAGCATCTTGGTTTAATATATCCCTGCTATATCTAGGCAAATTGAACCTTCAGATGAGATATTAGCAAGATCACTTTGCATACAATTACTCTTGCTGCCTATCAATGCAGGCTTGCTAGGACCTCGCTAACCCAATCTAATTGCACAGCACTCACTCCACGGGCATAGCTCCTATTCGTGAAGACGAACTCACTGAATACGATAGCTTCAATTTTTCTCCCGAAGAGTACGCTCGCGGGGTGAATGGCCACTGTTTGATTACCCATTAATGTCCTGTAACTGCCATCTGGCATCAGGCGCGCGGTGTTGGCTGCAAAACCTCGAAGTAGACAGTGCAAAATGTTATTTGAGCGCGTTTCCGAAGTTTGAGGTGCTGCAGAGGTATCTGCCGATTCTAGTAGTAACCTCAGCTGCGTACATTGCTGGCGGAGTTGCTTGCGAATATCCTGCATAAAATTAGTCGCAGCATTTGATATCGGTCTTGGCACATCCTACCATGATATTTTGCATTGCCCGATGCGAAACGTAATGCTTTTCCGCCCATGCTTTTCGATCCGTCTGTTCCGATGCATAGGCCTGAACGGCTGTAAGAAGGGTTAGGTGGTCACCTTCACGGCGATATAATTCTCGTCTGGCAACTCCTGCCTCCTCTTTTTTCTCTTCGGTGATAAGGTTGAGAAAGATATTCTCTACACTTAAGCATGAGATGATATCAATAACATCCAACAAACAATCTCGCTCTGGATTAGCTGCCTCCACCAGAACCCTACCCAAGGTTGGTGTAAGAGGCAATTTCGCAATTTTCAAGCCGGTATCACTTATTTCGCCGGTTTCAGTTAAGGCTCCAAGTTGAAGAAGCTGGAGCAATGCTTTCTCAAGGCTCTCCCTCGTTGGAGGGTCTAAAAATGGGAAACCAACCACGTCTTTGACTCCTCTCGCTTTCATAGTCAAAATAGAATGGCTTAGGTCGCACCTTAGGATCTCTGGGGTCGTGCGTGGCTGCAGCTCAAGGTAATCCTTCTCAGTATACAACCTGTAACACTGCCCCGGTGCCTCTCGGCCTGCACGGCCTTTGCGTTGGATGGCTGCGGACTGAGAGATAGGTTTGACTAATAGAGAATCAAGGCCCAGGCGATTACGGAATTGCTTGATCTTTACCTTGCCGCTGTCAATAACATAGCGAACACCGGGAACTGTAACCGATGTTTCGGCGATATTGGTGGCGAGGATGATCTTGCGAGTCTTTGGAGGTGCTGGATGGAAAATTTTCTGCTGGGCCGATTGAGGAAGTGCAGCAAAGAGTGGAAGTGTTAGGATCTAATTTCCGTTAGAGGTTTAGAAGGTACAAAGCTCAACGAGCAGAGTGTAACAAGAATGATGCAGACTATGTCAACCTTCGAGCCTTTAAAATGGGCCCTGGATTTAGTTGCTGACACTTGTACATGTGCTAGAGAAGAAGAACCGGAACCAACCTTCGGCACGTCGGCCTCCATTCCGAGTGAATATTCATTTACAAGCCGTTCAAGAGCTTCAACTGTATCTTGACCAGTAAGAAAGACGAGCACATCTCCAGGTAAGGGCTCCTTGTAGTGAATCTGGAATATTGATTTCAGAGCCGCTTCAACAAAATCTTGTGTCGGTTCTGGTAGATAAAATATCTTGACGGGATACTGTCGCCCTTCAATATAGCAAGTCGAGATAAACTTCGAAACAAGATCCGTAGACTCTAAAGAATGGTTTACGTTTTCATTCGTATTTGATTGCGAAGACCTCTTCGCTTGGGGTGTTTTTGAAGACTTTTCCTTGGGCTTTTCATCCTCGGATGATATACCGGACCAGGATGACTCGGAATCCTCCGTGCCATTGGGTATATGATCAATACTGTTAGCATTTCGGATATGCTTAGGCTTTCGTTTCTGATAACCTGCGTTGAAGAACTTGAACAAGCTCTCTGTATCCGCCGTTGCACTCATTACGACGACTTTGAGTGGCATACCATTTCGGCCTTTTTTATCCCCTGTGACTAGATTTCTTAGGAAGCCTAATAGCAAGTCGACATTGACGCTTCGCTCATGTACTTCGTCCACAATAACCGCGCTGTACTGTTTCAACCATGGATCCCGCAACATCTCTTGAAGTAGCATGCCTTCTGTAAGAAACTTGATTCGAGTATTTGGGGAGGTTGAGTTGTCGAATCGAACAGAGTAACCGACTTTGCTTGAGGGGGAAGAAGAACCGAGTAGTGTGCCCATCTCCTCTGCCACACGCCTTGCCAGCGAGATTGCAGCCACTCGACGCGGCTGTGTGATAGCAATACATCCCTTGCACCATGACTCGTCAACAAGAAACTGAGGGACCTGCGTACTCTTTCCGCTTCCCGTCTCTCCCACCAGCAACATGACATCTTTGGAACCTCGGAGGCCTTCCTTGATTTCGGCTGCATGCGACCAAATAGGGAGAGCCTTTCGAATGGGAAGGAGGGCCTCTTTCTTCCTTATCAGATGCCCATACTGCCCTCTCATGTCCTTATTATCCCATTTCAGATTGCCGTGAGAATGTCTGTTGGGGCTGAGCGGTCCGTTTGTATTAACGCCATTGGACTGTTTCCTTGGCGCGTATCCCGTCCCATTAGAGCTTTTGGGATTTTGTCGTAGCGTATTGGAACTCGGGTTCGCAGTCTGAGGATCGCTGGGTAAAGAATTGGGTTGGTTCTCGGCGCGTTTCCGTTTCTTGCCTTGAGTGGGCGTAGAGTGATCTTGGCTTATAACAAATTCGGGGGGGAAGCGCTCTGGTTTGCTTTCGTTATTAAAGCGTATATGAACCCGTTCGGGCATGTTGGGGTGCTTGATAGTGGTGGAATAAAATAGAAGAAATTCGAGTTTCGCCTAATCCTAAGCCTAATCCTTATCCTGGCCGTAAACCTGACCATAAACCTGACCATAAACATGACCATAAACATGATCATAAATATGATCATAAACATGATTATAAATATGATCATAAACATGATTATAAATATGATCCTAAACATGATCATAAATACGATCCTAAAAACGGTCCTAAATACGATCCTAAACATGATCCTAAATACGATCCTAAACACGATCCTAAATACGATCTTAAATATGATCCTAAACACGATCCTAAATACAATCCTAAACACGACCCTAAATACGATCCTAAACACGATCCTAAATATAATCCTAAACCTGATCCTAAACATGATCCTAAACCTGATCCTAAACCTGACCGCGAACCTGACCGCAAACCTGACCGCGAACCTGATCGCAAACCTGATCGCGAACCTGATCGCAAACCTGATCGCAAACCTGCTTCTAAACCTGCTTTTAAGCCTGCTACTAAGCCTACGCCTACTACGCCTTATATACCTCAATACCCCAGATACCTCAGAAACCGCTTCGAAGCCGTATAATACCTCGGCCATCACCGAAACGTAAACCACTACCTCAACCCCCCCTCTACAACCACGTATTTACGCCTCGGAACTAGCATTATAATTAGATTGTCTATAAACGAGGATCCAAAGCTAGAGAAAGGAAAGGAGAAGAGTAGCAGTGCCGCTTAAGGTTTTATGCGGCCCTTAAGTTATGTAACTGCAACTATCTAAAACTGTCCGCAATTGTCTGCGATTGTCCGCCACAATCCACCGTTTTCCACCAGCGCTATAACAATTAGTACTTTTACAGTAAGGTTAGTATACTTCTTTAGTGCTAAGGCCTTTTTAATATCGGCTATTGTAATAGCAAAGATCGTATATTTAGGTTTTCTGGCAAGTTATACTAGTAAGGTAGCTCTAATTATATAGATATCTAAGGTATTAAATAAGCTTAGATTGTCCTTAGTTTCTTATATAGTTTCTTATATAGGTTTAGAGTTAGTATTAGTTATAGAGTTAGTATTAGATTTAGGTTTAGGTTCTTTAAATATCTTTTTTATAATAGAATACCAGTTCTTTTAGTACTTCTATATATTAAGCTTAAGCTTCTATTTAGTTTAGGACGGTATAGTAGTTAGGATTAGTTTATATAGTTTAGTATAATTTTTAAATCCTTAGTAGACTTCGGCAGAAGTCTTATATTAATAGAACTTTTAGGTTAGTAGAATTAAGTGGATTTCTTAGGGATATAGTAGACGTTAGTAAAAATTTTAGACTAGTAGATCCTAGTAGATTTTTTAGGTTCTAGTTCTAGGTTTAAGTAGTAAGTTATAAGGCACTTTTGCTTATAACGGGAGGCGGTAAATAGAAGCTTAAGGTTATTCTAATTAATAGTTACCTTATATAGCTTTATCTAGGGTTGTTTAAGAATTACTAAGTAACCTAAGGTAGTAATAAAAAGCCTAATTAGTTCTTTATGGTTTAGGTATTAGAGTTTTAAGAATACTATATAGGTAATACAGCCTAAGATAGTGCCTGTTGGGAATACAGGCAAGTTGCCGTCACGTGTCGCCGCGGCACTAGCGTGGCGAGGAGCCTTAAGCTCCTCACCCTTCCTCAAGCAGGAGGAAGAAAAACAATCTAACAATCATCATACTATCTACGAACCGTAGCTACGTGATATCACCTTGTGTTACCAACAGTGCCTTTACTATTAAATTTAAATACGTTAATATACTAGTTAAGGGGGATTAGGGTAAAACTATTATCTTACGCAAAGATCTTATTAATAAATCCTATACTACTAGCTCCTATATTAATTAGAACTTAAGCATTAAGCTATTAATTATTTTACCAAAGATAATAGTTAACGGTTATACTATAATCCTAAGAGTTAGAGTTTGTAATATTTAAAGTATTTAATAAGATCCTAAGGTAGAGCTATTCTAGAGAGTGACTTAGCTCTAAAACTTTCCTTTTTGAGGCAATTAGGGCAGAGTTCTTATAGTATATTAGTTATAGCTTTGTCCTTATAAGTAGTGCTTACTAAATAAAGAACTAGAGATGGACGGAGAAGATTAGAGGTAATAGCTAGAGGATTAAGGCGCTAAACGACTGCTAGCGTTAACTATTTATAGATCTTTTTAAAAAGGGGCGAAGTAGTAGTTAAAAAGATAGGAGCTACTTCTATATTTAAAGCAGAGGCCTATCTTAGTACGTTATTTTTATTTAAAGAACCCTAGTAGGGCGTATTTTAGGGTCTTAGTGTTAATATCTATGGCGTTAGGGTGCTTAAGCTAAAATAATAACTTAGTAGACCTTTATAGGGCTGTCGTATTGTGTTAAGGAGTAGGCTTTAGTATTAGGCGTAGTATATTATTATTATTATTCATTGCTTAACGTCCGATTCGGATCCCTGTTGGGCCCACGCGGACTACTTCTTATATACATGTGGGGAGAAAACTCTATTTAAGAAAACCCCGTAATCCGTCTCCCCGCCTTTTAAGGCTCGCTTATAAGTCGCCTGTGAGTTACTAGTAGTGCTCTACTACCTTACTTTTTAACCTCCTTGGGAACCACTGCTGCCGTAACAAACCTATAGACGCGCTAGTATTACACACTGTACTCTACTTCTGTAGAGTTATTAGGGGGCGCCTATTACTCGCCCCTTTGCCTTCTATTGCTATTTCCTTTGCAACCCGGAACTGGTCTAGCACATTTTAGCTAATAAGCCACCGGGTAGCCGCCTTGAGGCCTTTCTATGTTAAGAGCAGTGTATTATAGTTTTCTATACCAGCTGCTAAGAGCATTGCTTCTCGGCCGGTGCGTAAGGGCAGGTAGTTATATAGTAGAGTTTAACATGCCTGCTTATCTAGGCCTCTACCCCAGTTTTCTAGTATTTAGTCCTAGTTACCTAGGCCTAAAGGCCTAGGGGGCTTTCTATAAGCAATTGGCTGCCACTACTAATTAATAGGGGGTTTCACTATTCTTTTGGATATCTTATAATAGGGTTAACCTAAGTACTAAACCGCCCCCTAGCGGTCTATATAAGAATCTCCTCCTAGAGTTGGTATGCTTTTGCACGGCTTAGGAGCCTTCTATAGCCTCTAGTTTTACGCCTTTCTTTATTATTTCCGCCGGTATGGGCATAAGCTGCCGCTTCTAGGGGTCGTAACTCCCTTTTTATATGCCTACTGGCGTAATCCTACGAGGGCGTCATGGCTGCATCCTATAATATGGAAGCCTTAGGTACCTTCTATAGTTAAGGCCTAGACTAAAAGCCTCCCCTACCTAAGTAACTCCTGTTTGCTCCTTAAGTATACCTTACCAGCGTACCGCCCTAGAGGCGAACGGTTCTGTCTATTAGTATACTAACATGCGCATCCGTTCTCTTAAGCCACATAGTAGTCTCTCTGGCTAGGACGTGATTCTGCCTACCTACTAGGTGTACTAAGGGTTAGGGCCTAGCTAAGGGGTAAGGTCCTTAGAGCCAGCGGTAGCTACTACACATTACGCCCCGTAGGAGGCTAGTAGTAATATAGGGGCGCAACACCCTATACTGCTACTAGTTCCCGTTTCGTGTTGCCTATAAAAGTCTTTTTATAATAGGCCGACCGTGTCTTATAGGAGAGGGGCCGTAGAGATACTAGGTCCCCTACTAGATAACCTACTCTCTCCTCTCCTACTAACCAAGCTTATGTCCCCCCCTTTTATAAGCTAGCCTGTGTCTCTAACTATTAAGTCCTTATCTAACTGGCCTGTGTTTCCCCTATAGCCTCCCCTATATATATGCATTAGGTTGCGAGTACTACGCCTATTAAGACCCTCCTATAAGTCGCCTTATATATATGCGCATTAGGTTGCGTACACTACGCCTATTAAGACCCTCCTGTGAGTTGCCTATAAGTTAACTATAGGTTAACTATAAGTCAACTATAAGTTAAACGCTATAGGGCCGTCAAAGCTGGCCTATATTTCCGCTGCCTAGAGCTTTACCCGTGTTTCCACCTCGTTAAGCCGTCTAGTCGCCGTCGCGTCGCCATTACATCGCTGTCACTGTACCAGGTCGCGCGCACTATGCCTATTAAGACCCTCTTCTAAGTTACCTAAGTGTACCGGATACCAGATAGGCCCTTATAGAGGGGCCTTAACAAGTTCTCTAGGTAGGGCCTTAATAAGTTCTTCGCGGTGGCCTTGGGGCCTTAATAAGTTTCATACAAAGTATCTATAACGCGTTAACCTTAACAAGTTCTTATAAAAGGAGGATCCCTACGCCCTTATCACGCATACTTCGCGATCTTAGAGCTAGTGCAAGCCTAAGGGTGTCCTGTTATATGCCTAGGACGCGTCCACGTTAACTGGCTAGATAAGGCCAGTTTCGGGCCTAGCTGCGAGCCAGGTAGTCGTATATTGGGCGGTTTTCATATCCCAGTTTCCCTTACTAGGCCTCCCTAGATGGTAGAACAAGAGCTCCAAGCGGAGGCAGTGAGGCTCCTGGTGTTGTTAAGGGCGATACTTTGTACGCGTCGCGGGCCCATCACCACAGAGTCGAACGACAGCGCTGCACGCGCTGCGACGGCTCTCTACCATCGCCTCTGCACTTGGCCATCAATAGGAATAGGATTCCAGATGATGTTTCCACCCGCAGCGACGTGGACGCGTGCAGTAGGGCTTCGCGGGCTAGTATATTATTATACCGTTTATTAATTACGTTTATATAGGTATTAAGGGCTCCTAGTAGGTCTACGCTAATTAGGAAGGTTTTTAGTTTAGGGCTTAAGGATTTAATAAGGCTACTAATTAGTACGGAGTCGTTCCAGCCTATTTTTTTGCGTAATAGTTAAATTTGGAGAAATATATTGGAAAACTTTTTATTTTTTAAGCTATATAGTTAATTTTCCTTTAAGCAATAGCAGCGTGGTTAAGGTCGCCATATATAGCTTTAAAAAGTATAACTAGGCTCTATACTAAGTTTGGTTAAAAAGGTTTAATAAAATTAGCTATATCTCCTTTTAGTTGACTTAGGGCATAGCAAAGTTGATTAGCTTTAGTTAGGTAGTACCATATATAAGCCGGCTTAGAATTCTATATATCCTTTATATATTCGCGTATTAATTAGTATTTATAGTAATTATATAAAAGAGATAGGGGTAAAAAAGAGCGCAAAGTAATTGTATGGGTGTGATTGTGTAGGAAAGGTTAAGGGTAAGAGGGCTTTTATAGGTTATAGTTCTTTATTTTAAAATAGCGTATAAGATACCTATTTAATTAGTCTAAATTTATAGAGTATATCTTTAAGGGCTTAAGATTTATACTTATTAGGCTTTATAGGTTAATTAGTTAATTTAGAGCTAGAATCAGAGCTAGAATTGTAATCTATTTTAAAGTATAATATAAAAGAATATACTATAGTGTTAGCGACTTAGTTAATCGAGATATAAGCACAGTAAGAGGGACGCGCAAGCCTATATAATTGGATTGTCTATAAACGAGAGTCTAAAGCTAGAGAAAGGAAGGGAGAAGAAGAGCAGCGCCGGTTAAAGTAGAGTTCTTTTATACAGTCCTTTAGTTATATAACCGCAAGTTTTACTAAGTTCTGCCAACCAAGTTCTGCCGTTTTCTGCCAAAGCCGTAAATTTACCCCCCCCCCTTTAGTAAAACCTGCCCTTAGGCTTTATATATCCATATTATACCCATAGGGCGTTTTTATCTTTATATTCTTCCAGTAGCTTATTATCTCTACTATACTAGCACTTTATTTACTTGTTTAGGTACTTTAGGGGTCTTAGTTTATTAGGGTAACGGCTATAAAATTCTTAAAGCTTATAGGGACTGCTAATAAAGTTATATATAGGGTACTAGGTAGGATCTGGGTTATAACCTTTCCAACTAATATAGTACTTTAGCGTTCTACTTACTAGCTTATAGGCTAGTATTTCTTTAATTTCCTATTTATTATCGCTATTAACTTAAATTGGCAGGGGAAGTTTATTCTTTTATTTAGGTAATAGGTTATTTATAGTTTTCTATAGCTTATCTAGTAAGAATTTAGGATAGACCTTAATTAAATTTAGAAGCTTTACTTTATATAAGTTGCCTATCCTTTTAAGGATCTTATATAGTCCTACCATTTAATAGTCTAGCTTATAGCTAGGCCATTCTATCTTCTAGTTCTTTGTTATAACCTAGACTATATTACCTACGGTAAAGTTAGGCTTATATCTATACTTATTTACCTACTATTCTATTAATTTCTGGGCCTTTTCTAAGTTTATATAGGCTACTTTCCAGGCTTCTTCTAAGCGTTTAGCGTAATACTGGGCTTCCTTATAAGATAGTTTTTTATATATAGTCTATGGCCCTTCTGTTCTTTTTTAGTCAAAGCTTATACAGGGTAAGTACCCCATTTCTAGCTAGATAGGTGCAAATCCTATAGAGTTATAGGGTAGGGTAGCCTAGGCGTAGTCTATTAGAGGTAGCAGTTTGGCCTAATTATTCTAAAAGTAGTTAATAAAGGGTTAGAGTCTCTAGTCTAAATACTAGTTTATAATTTCCGTCTAGCCGTCTATTTAGGGGTAGTGTTATGGCATTGTTACAGACCCTAGTTAGGGACTCGGCCGAGCCTTGGCGCCATGTATATAGACATATCCTTTCCTTAACCTTCTTCCAGTCCTCGTCTTGGAATTCTCGTTACTAGCTACTAATAGAATCCTGTTCTATTAACAGAGCCTTTATAGGTAGTATACTATAGAAAGCTTTAGCCTAATGCCTAGGATCTAGGTAAACTTATTCTAAAAGGCCGATATAAATTACGGCCTATAATTGGATATAATAGTATTTAGTGGTCTGTAAATATAGTAAATATAGTAAATATACAGTTAGGCCGCTTCTTTAGCATTAATATTCTTATAATAGGGAATTAAGAATAGGCGCTTGCTAAAGCGGTTAACTATAACTATAGCTATATTATATCTGTTACGGTCTATAGGTAGCTTATAGAAATCTATAAAGATATACTATTAGGGGCGCTTTAGTATTAAGAGTGGGTTTAACAGTCCTAGGGTTTTATCTTATGGAATTATAGACCTATAGCAGTTATTACAGTTTTGTACATAGCGATTAATATCTATAACTATTCTCGGCTAGTAGTAACGGTTGCTAATAATTTTATAGGTCTTATTTTTTTAGGGTAAGCCATAGAGACCTAAGTATGCGCTTCCGTAATAAGCTAGGTCTATAAGTTCTATTCTTTAGCTACTAATCGTTCCTTATACTTAAGTAGTCCATTTTTAAGGGACTATAGGCTAGTAATGTCCTTTATCTTTTGCGGTACTCCTATAGAGAAGGGGCCGTACAGTTTACCTATAGCAGTTTATTAATAAGGTTAAGTTCCATAGAGTTAACAGGATATATCTCAGCGTCTAAGAAGTCTATATTTAGTTCTGCCTATATTTAGGGGTTAAGGTGCTCTAGTTATAGTAACGCCTAGGTCTATAATAAGATCTTTACGGCTATCTGGTTATTTATATTCTATTTACGCCTTATAAGAGCGTCCGCATAGTTAGTAGCGCCTAGCCTATATATAATTAGGAAATTAAACTAACATAGGGTATCTGCCTAGCGCGCCTATTAGGCTATAAGGTCCTTTATTATTATAAAATATTTTAAGGCCTTATAATTAAAAACTACCTAGATAGACTTGGGGGTGCCTTTTAGTTAGGCTTGCTAGTGCTAAAAGCTAAAGACAATAGCTAGTATTTCTTTATTATAAATTGGGTAGTTTAGCTTAGCATCTACTATAGTTTTTAAATAGTAAGCAATAGGGTGCCATTTTCTATCTATCTGCTTTTAGGAGTAAACGCTAGCTATAATACTATCTAAGGTATTAGTTTTTAGTATTAAGGGCCGTTTTAGGTTAAAGTAGGCAAGTAAAGAAGTAGAGACTAGTTATTTCTTAAGCTTGTTAAAGGCCTGCCTATATACAGTGTTAAAGTAAAAGGGCTAGTTCTTTTAAGTAAGTTGGCTTAGGGGCTAGGCAATTCTACTATAGTTTTTAATAAAGCGTTAGTAGAAGTTATAGAATCCTAAAAATAACTATACCCCCTTTACGGTCCTTAGGGGTACCTATTAGTTAATTATAGCTATCTTTTCTAGGTCTGCCTTAATTCTATTTATACTAATAATAAACCCTAAGTACTTTATATGCTTAATACTAAATTCTAATTTCCTAATATTGGCCTAAAGGTCGGCCTTGTGGAGCCATTATAGGACTTTATAGACATACCTCTTATATTCTAACTTATTTTTAAAGTAGATTATAATATTATCCAGGTAGGCTATATAGAAGTTATTAAGGTAGTTAAAGAGTATATTATTTATATATCGCTAGTATATAGCTAGTCCGTTAGTTAGTCTAAAAGAAAGTACTTTATATTTATATATTCTATAATAGGTTTAAAATATAGTAAGATCTTCTAATCTAGGGTCTATTCTAATTTAGTAAAGGGCCTAACGGATATTAAGCTTAGTAAAGATCTTAGCTCTACTTATTTAGGTTAAAGTCTTATTGGATAAAGGTAGTAGGTAGCGGTCCTTGCGGGTTATATTATTAAGTTTATAGTAGTTAATATAGAAACGAAGTCCCCTATTTAGCTTTTTAGTAAAAAAAATAGGTAAGTTAAGAGGGGCTTAACTAGGCTTAATAAAGCCCTTATTTAGGTTATTAATAAGGTATTACTTTATAGCCTATAATTTAGCAGTAAACTACTAATAAAGGGGGCTATAGCTAAGTGTCTCTTCCTTACCTAGTTTAATTTTAATCTTATAGTTATATAGTCAGTAAGGCGGGAGTATATTAGACACTGCCTTAGAGAATATATCCTTAAATTTCCAGTGTTAATAGGGTAGTTTCTATTCTACTAGCTCCTTATTTATAAGCTCGCCTTCCTATTTACTAAGCTTATTTTCCTTTTCCTTAACTATTTAATTAATTTTATATAAGCTAGTAGTAAAGGCAATGGTATTAGGTTAAACTAAGTTCTGGTAGAATCCTACAGCGCTAATATAGTAGATATTAACTAGTAGGAAGTCTATAGGTGTCACGGAGTAAGCACAAGCGATGATAATATATAACGAAGTAGATATTATTAAGCTATGTACATAAACTGTATAATAAAGTTAAGACGTTGCGTAAGGAAAGAAGGTAAGGAAATGGGAGGAAAGGGGTATATATTGTTAACTTGGTTGCTTAGTTAACACGTGCACAGGGCGGAATAGGCTTTGGGTTATAGTCCTAGCGGATCTTAGTAGAATGTGGCGGAATATAGTAGAGAACGGCAAATTGCCGTAGATTACCATCACGTAATGGTAAATTGCCTTAGATTGCCGTTATGTGTCTTAATTAACTAAGTCGTTAACATGGAGGTTAAGACAGTGGAAACAGGTAAATATATATAAGGTGTCACGGAGGTGTCCCATAACAGTACCCCCCCTTTAAACTCGAGCTTCTGCGAGATGGGGCTGTAGTAGTTCTGGGTAGAGTTCATAAAAGTCTTCTGCGGCTTGTATGAGTCCTATGGAGTCGATAGGTTCCTATAAGGGTTTAGTAAAGCCTCTCCACTTCGTAAGGTATATATACTGGCGTTTCCGTTTGTCATACTTAATGTCATCAATTCTTTCAACGAAGTACTTATCCTCACTATTTACCTTAACTAGTAGGGGAGGGTCCTGGATCTGTCTAGGCAGGGCATCTAATACAGGGGCAGTAGGGCGGAGGACTGACGTATGGAATATAGGGTAGATTTTAACCGTATTAGGGAGCTTCAGTTGGTAGGTATAAGAAGAGACAACTTTTTCAATCTTATAAGGGCCGGCGTTCTTCTAATTAAGTTTCTTAATAGGTCGTTTTGTATTCAGATTTCTTGCGTCTAGCCAGACAAAGTTACTAATTTGGTAAGCTAGTGCTAGGGTTTGGTTCTTATTTGCTACGGCTTTATAGACAGACTGGGCCTATATTATTTCATTAATAAGGAACTTCTATAGTTCTTCTATCTTCTTTACGAATTCATTTGCTTCTGTAACTTATAAGGCCTAATAAGCTAGACAAGGAATATTACTAAAGGGTTTAAAACCCATTTGCGGGTACTAGCCGTAATTAGCTAGAAACGGGGAGACCTTTATAGTTTCTAAGACAGAGTTATTTGCGGTAAACTCGGCAAATGCAAGCCAGTCCATCTAGTCGTCCTGCAGATATAACGTGTATATCCGAATATACTGTTCCATTATAGCATTTGCACGTTCCGTTTAACCATCCGTTTCTGGGTAATATGCTATAGACAACAGTGCTTTAATATAGAGTTAGGTAGTTAGTTCTTTCCAGAACACCAAGACGAACTAGCGGCCTCTATTAAAGACAATCGTTTTAGGGAGTCCGTGGAGTTTCTATACGTAATCCAGGAATAGTTAGGCAACGGCAGGTGCTAACATATTAGGGCAGGCAATCAAGTGTCTTATCTTAGATAGTTGGTCTATAACTACCATAATATTCGTATAGCCTTTACTTTTGGGGAGATCAACAACAAAGTTAATTAAGATATCCTTCTATCTTCGGTCCGGAATAGGCAGTGGCTTTAAAAAGCCGTTATACGTCTTATATAAAGCTTTAGCTCGTCGGCAGGTATAGTAGCTGGAGATATACCTTTGTGTTATATTATATATGTTCGGCTAGTAGTACTCCCGTTAGAGTAGTTCTAGGGTTTTTCCTCAGCCTGGGTGGCCGGCTACTAGTAGGTTATATACGTGTTTAAAGAGCTTAAGCTTAAGCTTATTATAATTAAGGACAACTAGGCGGTTTTAGTAGTATAAGCGGTCTCTGCGAACTTCACATTTACTTAAAGAGATCTTTTTAGAGCGTTTAACACTATTTTAAATTAGCTTAAGTGTCTCTTAGATAAACTTGTCATTTAGGTATTTGTTAATTATAATCTATTTAATCAATTAATTAGTTATTTTAAGGATGTGTACCGTAAGGCCTTTAGCTAGGGGATTAAATAATTCAGGACAAAGTAGGGTTTAATTACGGTAGGCGCGCGCTTCTTCCTATACTATTATATCTTGTAAACGTTAAGTTAGGGCATTAGGTTTTTAACCTTAAACGCCTAGGCGGTATATAATTAAAAATTAGAAACGAGATAGATATTCTAACCAGCAGGCTTAACAATAATTTAGCTATTTTATAGTTATAAAGTACTATAGATTCTTATAGTTGTTAAGGACCTTAATTAGAAATCCAGTACCTTCCAGTTTAGGTTGCTATTGTTTAAAACATCTAATAATAGCTAATAATTCTTTATCATAGATCTTGTAGTTATATTTAGCTGGACTTAGTTGTTTTAAGAAGTATACTATAGGGTGTAGTACCCCTTCTTTATTATACTAAGACAGAATGCCTCCAGTAACGTAGTTAGATGAGTCAGCTTCTATAACACTCTTTCAGTTCGGGTTAAAGTGTTAAAGTACGGGTGCGGTAGTAAATATGACTTTTAGATAGGTAAAGGCCTTCTTACATTCCTTATTAAAGATAAAGGCTTTGTCCTTTCAGGTTAGAGCTATAAGAGGTAAAACTAGGGCGGAGAAGTTATTAATAAACCATTAATAGAAATTAGCAAATCCTATAAAGGCTCTTACATCCTTAACGTTCTTGGGTTTTTGCCAGTTTACAATTACTTTAATCTTCTTTAGGTCCATTTATATGCCGTCTATAGAGATAATAAGTCCAAAGTATAGAACTTCCATTTTATAGAACTTATATTTATCTACATCTAATTATAGTCTAGCTCTATATAGGGCTTCTAAGACAAGGTTAACGTGTTTCTTATATTTAGCTAGGTTATTGCTGTATACCAGGATATTGTTAATATAAGCAGTACAGAAAACATCTAGGTAAGGTTATAAGGTATTATTCACAAAGTATTAGAATAAACTTAGGGCATTCGCGAGGCCAAATGGCGTTACTAAGTATTTAAATAGTCCGTATCTAGTACGGAATGCGGTAAGCCATTTATCTCCTTTTGTAATACGGAGGCGGTTAAATGCGTAGATAAGGTTAAGTTTTGTATAGTAGCAAGCCTTATTTAATTAGTTTAGTGTCTCTTAAATTAACAGGAGCGGGTACTAATTCTTAATAGTAATAGCGTTAAGAGCTTAGTAGTCCACATAGAAGTGTAGACCGCCGCTAGGTTTCTTAACAAAGATTACAGGTACAGCTATAGGTAAAGAGCTTGCTCTAATAAATTCTTTACTTAGGTGTTCGTCCAAGTACTTCCGCAATACTTGGAGTTTGTTTTAGGACATTCTGTATAAGGGTCTAAATCCTAGCTGTTTTCCTTCTTCAAGTACAATCTTATGGTTATATAGTTAGTATTCTACTAGCTTATTAGCTTTCTTTTATAAAAATACTTCCAGGTTGTTATGGTGGCATACTAGTACTTTTGTGGCAGGGTTAGTGTGTTTCTTTAGTGCTAAGGCCTTTTTAATATTGGCCATTATAACAGCAAAGATCATATATTTAGGTTTCTTGGCGAGTTGTGCTAATAGGGTAGCTCTAATTATATAAATATCTAAGGTGTTAAGCGAGCTTAAATTGTCCTTAGTTTCTTATATAGTTTCTTATTTAGGTTTAAGCTTAGTGTTAGGTACGGAGTTAGTGTTAGATTTAGGTTTAGGTTCTTTAAGTATCCTTTTTATAGTAGAATACCAGTTCTTCTGGTACTTTTATATGTTAAGCTTAAGCTTCTGCTTGGTTTGGGGTATAGTAGTTAGAGTTAGTTTGTGTAGTCTAGTGTAATTTCTAGGTTCTTGGTGGATATCGGTGGAAATCTTATATCAGTGGAATTCGGTGGAATTCTTGGGTAGGTGGAATTGGGTGGACTTTTTAGACTAGTAAATCTTAGTGGATTTTCTAGATTTTAGTTTAGGGTCTAAGCAGCGAGTTATAAGACACTTCTACTTATAATAGGAGGCGGTAAATAGAAGCTTAAGGTTGTCCTAATTAATAGTTACCTTATATAGCTTTATCTAGGGTTGTTTAAGGATTACTAAGTAACCTAGAGTAGTAACGAAAAGCTTAATTAGTTCTTTGTGGTTTAGGTATTAGAGTTTTAGGAATACTATATAGGTAATACAGCCTAAAATAGTATATTTGCCATCAAATCCAAATACGTTAATATGCTAGTTAAGGGGGGTTAGAGTAAAACTATTATCTTATATAAAGATCTTGTTAATAAATCCTATGCTACTAGCTTCTATATTAATTAGGACTTAAGTATTAACCTATTAATTATTCTGCCAAAGATAACAGTTAATAGTTATGCTGTGATCCTAAAAGTTAGAGTTCGTAATATCTAAAGCATTTAATAAGATCCTAAGGCAGCGCCGTCCTAGAGAGTGACTTAGCTCCAAGACCTTCCTTTTAGAGGCAATTAGGGTGGAGTTCTTATAGCGTGTTAGTTATAGCTTCGTCCTCATAAGTAGTGCTTACTAGATATAGGGCTAGAACCAGGTAGAGATTGGGGACGGTAACTAGAGGATTAATACAGTAAACGGCTGCTAGTGTTGGCCGTTTGTAATTCGCGTTAGGGTATAGGGACGGAGTAGTAGTTAAAGAGGTAGAAGCTACTTCCACACTTAAAATAAAGGCTTAGCTTAGTGCGTTATTCTTATTTAGAGGACCCTAGTGGGGCGTATCCTAGGGTTCCAGTGTTAATATCCATGGCATTAAGGTGCTTAGGCTGAGACAATAACTTAGTAGACGTTTATAGGTTTGTTATATTATATTAAGGAGTAGACTTTAGTGTCAGGCGTAGTATATTATTATATTATTTATTAATAACGTTTGCGCAGGCGTTAAGAGCTCCTAGTAGGTCTATACCTATTAGGGAGGTTTTTAGTTTGGGGCTTAGGGATTTAATAAGGCTGTTAATTAGTGCGGAGTTATTCTAGCCTATTTCTTTTACATAACGGTTAAATTCGGAGAAGTATACTAGGAAGCTTTTTATTTCTTAAGTTATATAGTTTATCTTTCTCTAAGCAGTAGCTTGGCGGTTTAGGTTACTATATATAGCTTTAAGAAGTACAATTAGGCTTAGTACTAAGTTTGGTTAAAGAGGTTTAATAAGGTTAGCTGCGTCTCCTCCTAATTAACTTAGGGCGTAGCAGAGTCGGTTGGCTTTAGTTAGGTAGCGGTTAGCGTTACTAGTTAGCTTATTTTTAAGCTGGCTTAGAAATAATTGGAGTTCTTATTATTTACTAGTGAATATTGGAGGGTCTAGTAGTTATTCAGATTGTTATAGTGCAGTAGTTGGTTTAGGGTGAGTAACTACTGCAGGTTTAGGGCTCTTATTCCACATATTTATCTCTAGAGATGGTATTCGGTCTTAGGGCCCTAATATAGGTATCTTAAGGGTGCGGATTTCTTCTTGGAGGTCTTTAATTAATTACTAGTATTATGCTTCTTGTTTGGCTTATTATTAAGTTAAAGTGGCTTAGTTCTATATAAGGGCGTCTATAAAGGACTTCTATATTTCTACTAATTGTTTTTAGAGTGCGGATATAATGCCAACAGCTGTTATGGGGGCTTTGGGGTTGTTCTGCATTTCGGAGGGTGGTATATAGGGTTAACGCAACGTAGTATTACGGAGTGAGTATAAGCGATGATAATATATAACAAAGTAGATATTATTAAGCTATGTATATAAACTGTGTAATAAAGTTAAGACGTTGCGTAAGGAAAGAAGGTAAGGAAACGGGAGGAAAGGGGTATATATCGTTAACTTAGTTGCTTGGTTAACACGTGCATGGGGTAGAATAGGCTTTGGGTTATAGTCCTAGCGGATCTTAGCAGAATGTGGCGGAATATAGTAGAGGACGGCAAATTGCCGTAGATTGCCGTTACGTAATGGTAAATTGCCTTAGATTGCCGTTATGTGTCTTGATTAACTGAGTCGTTAATATGGAGGTTGAGACGGTGGAAACAGGTGGACGTGTGTAAGGTGTCACGGAGGTGTCCCGTGACAATAGGTTTCTTTATAGACTTTTATTAGGCCGTATTTTGCAGTTTAGGGTTTATAATATTTTTTAGCTTCTATTCTATCTTTTGCAAGTTATCCCTCTAGTCTATTAGTTTAGTACAATATCTAATATTCCTTACCGTTCTTTATAGCTGTGTAGGGCCTAATCTAACTAGCTTATTACTGGCTTTCTAGGTCCCTAGTACCGGCGGCGCGATGTTAGTGGTCTAGTGTAAAGGGCTTAGTTAAAAGAATAAGGATCTATTAGTAGCCAGTGTACGAGAATTCTAAGATGAGGACTAGAAGAAGGTCGAGGAAAGGACACGTCTATATATATGGCGCCAAGGCTCGGCTCGGCCGAGCCCCTGACTAGGATCTGTAATAGTGCCGTAACATTATCCCCCCCTTCAGTAAAGCCTGCCCTTAGGCTTTATAGTTGTCCTCCCTGTTAAGAAAGCTACGTTGTCCTTCCTAGCATCAAATCCGTTCCAAATTGTTACTGTAGGCGGAGTAGTAAGGGTTAATTAGGTAGCTGCAGTAGAGCAGTAAGGCGTTAGTTTAGCTGCAGGCAGAGCAGCAAGTAGTTAGTAAAAAAAAATTTAGGGCCGTACGGCGCCAGTCCTAACGTTAGGAGGTTGATATATATAGTAGTCCTATAGTTCCGCCGCTATATAGCCCGGCCTGGGCTAGTAATATATATCGCTAGGAGCCTTCCGTTCTTTGTCGTTCCTCCTAGAACTCCATTATCTCCTAGCTCTCTACTCTGCCTTTTAAAAAGGCTCGCCCCTAAGCCGCTTAGTTACTCCCCCCCGCGGGGACTCCCTGGGGTCAGTAGGGTTGTAAGAACGAAGGTTAGGAAAAAAATTAATTTGGGGTAGGTATTGTCTTATTAGGTAGTCCGTAGGCCTTATAACCACAGGCATATCGGCACGGTCGTCTAGTTATAATAGTAGGTCGAATATAGGTCTCGGTCTATTAGCTAGTTGGTAGATTGCAGGCATATCGGCACAATCGTTTGGTTGGGTTTGGTTTAGTCGGTAGCAGTACGGTGCCAGCGTCTTGTTTTTCCGTAGGCGTATCAGCACGGATTCTTATTAGGTCGGTCCTTCCGTAGGCGCATCAGCACGGTCGGGTAGTACGTAGATAATCGAGCAAGATCGGACATAATGTGCTGCTCTACTCGCTCTATAGCAAGGGATAGGTCTGGGTCTGGTTCTCGCACTCCTCTAAGTGGCCGGCTGACTCCGGTTCCAGGCTCTTACTAGACGCTACGTGCCGATCCGCAGCGTGCTTTCTCCCTTACTATCTTAAGCTATAGGCGTATCTTTCCATATCTTTATTTTGATTGTCTAGGAATAGCTCCGGTCGGTTGGTCGGTCTGTCGGTCGGGTCAGTGGATCACAGGCGTATCGGCACGATTGTCGTCAGGTCGTAATAGCAGGCGCATCACGCTATCGTTGTCTGGTCCTTGGCAGTACGGTGCCAGCGTTAGGATCGGTCTGTCAGGGTCGGTCGGCCAGGTCGGTTCTTCCAGGCTGCAATGAACGTATTGCTAATTAACTTACCCAAGCAAGCCTTAGCACGCTCGTCGCAAGCTAGAATTAAGGTTGGTCTTAGAATAATGTAAAGGGCTTAGTTAAAAGAATAAGGATCTATTAGTAGCCAATATATAAGAATTCCAAGACAAGGACTAGAAGAAGGTTAAGGAAAGGATACGTACGTCTATATAGGTGGCGCCAAGGCTCGGCTCGGCCGAGCCCCTAACTAGGGTCTGTAATAGTGCCGTAACATCTAGGAGCGTTATTATATACAGATCCGTTATAGATTAAGCTATATATCTTTCTTAAATACCTAGTCTCTATGTATAGCGTCGGCCTAATAAACGGTGTCTATCTATAGCCGTATAAGGTTTTCTATTATAATACTAATTTCCTTTATAAAAGAAGGGGTTAGGGGTAAGGTTTTGGGCCAGATAAGCTGTTTATTTTAAACGTTAAGCTATAGGCCTAAATAGGCTAACTATTTTCTTCCTAAGATTATATTATAGCTCCCTAGGTCCGTAATAAGAAAGGGGATATTATACTACCTTTATCTATCTACGCGAAGGTAAATCTATAAAATATATCGGCAAAATATGGTACCCTTTCAATGGCCTCAATGGTTGGTGGTTGACGCAATTGGCGCGCAGTTGAGGTCATTTAGCAACTCGACCAACTAGCCTATATTATGTTTTTTTAATACGCAGCCTGCGCGCAGCCTGTACGCAACCTACGTGCAACCTGCCAGTAATCTATGCATTTAGCAACTATAATTATATTTACCTCTTTTATACTAATAACATATTTTAAATAAATAAAAGCTACTTTAAAGCTATTTATAAGGCTAGCAAAATAAATAATATTATTTTAGATAATTTAATAT
>Ga0307507_10004010_pt1 | contig 27018 bp, 9 predicted proteins | sample 7_EM_MG_FD_207223 | JGI IMG/M metagenome (GOLD analysis project Ga0307507, IMG submission 207223) | Populus trichocarpa ectomycorrhiza microbial communities from riparian zone in the Pacific Northwest, United States - 7_EM | ecosystem: Host-associated > Plants > Roots > Unclassified | place...
TTAAGGCTAAAGTCTAGGACGTAATTATCCTAATGGAAGATACGGATACTCTAAGAGAGTTAATAGATTAGTTAATAAAGATTAATAATAGAATCTACCAAAGGGAACAAGCTAAGAGAGGGCAAGATAGAGTTCTATAGTTATATAAGGCGCAGAGTACGCAACGACAGACATAGAGTTAAAAATTATGGAATGGCGTAGAGCTAATGGACCTAAGTAGTACCAAAGAAACCTAAAGATAGGAAAAGAAACTATAGAAACCCAGAGGTTAAGGATTTAGTAATTAAAGGACTAAGGAATAGAGGCTAAACTAGGGATCTTAGTAGTAGAAGACGTTTAGGCGGACTCTACAGCAAGAAAAATGGTTTAAAGATAGGGCTTATATAAATTATGGAAAACAAGGTCATTTCGCCAGAGACTATAGAAGTGGTTAGAGTAACTACGCGGTAAAGGGAACCAGACTAGCAGAAGACACATACGTATAGAGGGACAATGGTGCACTATAAAAAACAAAAGAATGTTTAATTAACAGTTTTGCGTATTATTACAACAACGCATACCGAATTTATAAGGACGCTAAGTATGGCGCAAGCTATTGGCTATAGGAGCTATTGTTATCTAAGTTTAGAGGAACTAATAAACTAGCTTATAAATCGGACATTAAAGACAATAAGTTTAATAAAGGCGAAGCATTTACCAATAATAAGGCAATAAAGGCAGCTTACTAGGAGTATGCGGACCTTAGAGAAGTTAAAACAGAAGTAGAGACTAAAACCATTACAGAACAAGGTTTAGTAATGGGTATTACGACACCGTTAGATACGATTTCCATCGCTTTACAAGACAATAGGAGTAACGTTTAGAAGAAACTAAGTAAGTAGGCAACTACTAGTGCTAGCTTATTACTTAATAAAGGTAAAAGGCCATAGGCTTAAGATTCTTAAGAGGAGATGCAAGAAGCTTAAGATTTTTAAGATAAGATAAGACATACCCAAGGACCCACAACGGACGAAAACTAATGGGAAAGGGCGGCTACTTAGTTTAGTAACAAATAAATAAGTACAGGACACAAGTTTAAGAACTATAAGTTTGGAGAATAAATAAGAACGTTAGCAATTCTAAATAAACGCAGTATTTAGCCTAAAGATTAAACAGTTAATACCAGGATTAAAAAGTAAGACAACTATAAAGATCTAGCTGTAAGACGCAGAAAACAAAAAACTATAGATAAGTTTAGGATAAGAATTATTATATAGTAAGAGTAAAAGCTAAATAAGAGATTAGCTATACTAGGTTATATAAGGGACAGAGCACCTATATAAAGAGTTACTAATAGGCTAAGTGCAGGGACACCTAGGGTAAAGTGGTTAGATAAACTAAAACAAGAAAAGAATTTAGATATTCTAACCAGGTTCAAAGAAAGATATACTAAAGGATGTCATAATATAGCAATAACAAGGTACTTTCTAATAGACAAACCATACACACTAAACCAGTTGTATGGAAAGTGGTATAGGCAACAACACAACAATAAATAGGAAGACTTTTATATATAGCTAGATAAAAAAGTTGTCTAAGACTAACCCATTACGGAGAAACGCATAAGTTATATTAAAGGAGCATTAATTATAATATTAAGGAACCTAGAAGAAGGATCTAGGGACTAGAGAAGTAAGCAATAAGTCTTAATACCCACAGCAGAGATACCAGTGGTCAGGTCAACTAGGTATAGATTTAAACTTAAGGACAAAGATAAACTAAGAGTTAACCTAAAACATATAGCGTATTATACACTATCGTGGATAGCTTGTGTAGATAATATATACAATATACACAGAGCACTAAAAGATAAGAACCGGAAGTACCTAATAAGGATATATTAGGCACCAGAAGAAAAGCGGTTTAGGAATACTAAGTATATGCATAGTTAGCACCTAGTAGAAGTATAAGGTTAAGAAGACTTAACACTTTAACCAGGAAGATTCCTTACGGAAAAATGCCTAGATGGATAATAGTAGTGGAAGTGCCTAAAGAACACTTATCTATAGCATATAGAGGAAAAGAAACGAACTAAGTATTAGCATAAGTTAGACTAAGTACAGGCAGGATTTAGCAGACAATAGTTAGGAAAAGGGGAGGCGTATAGAACTAGAGGGAACTAGTATTAAAGCCTTAGACCCTTAAAGGAATTTAAGGACAATACCTAAATTTATAAGTTAAATAGCAAGATCAGCAGTTTAAAGCATTAGTAGATAGTGGAGTAACTAGGAACCATATATCACCAAAGGTAATAGAAAGGATGGGGTTACTATATAGATAAAAGGAACACCTATATCCACTTATAATAATTTTAGGAGATTAGATAGCCTATAGAGGAGGCATTATTAATCTTAAAACAGGACCTATTCAGATAACTATTAAAGGGAGACCGGTCAGAATGTCTTTTAATATCCTACCATTAGGATAGGACAAGGCGATACTAGGAATGCCTTAATTATAGAAGTACAATCCAAAGATTGATTGGGTTACAGGTTAGGTTAATATTAAGAATACTTAATAGTACTAAGTTGGAGCGACATACGAAGAGACTGAGCAAGGCTTAAGTTATATACTAAAGAGATACCATAAGTATGGTAAAAAGTTATAGTTACCAGAAAGTAAAAAGCTGTTAGAGCATACAGCATAGAACCATAAGATAGAATTAGAAGAGGGAATAAGTTTAAAGTTCTTTCTAATTTATAAGCTTACTAAAACAGAGTTAGTAGCGCTTAAGGAGTTTGTCCAGGAGAACTTACATAAGGGATATATTAAACTATTATAGTTATTAGTAGAATACCTAGTACTATTCATCCTAAAGAAAAACGGAAAACTCAGGATGTATATAGACTATAGATAGTTGAATAGCATTACTAGAAAGGATAGATATCCTTTACCCTTAATTAGCGAAATCTAAGATAGGATAGGTAACGTAAAGATCTTTACAAAGATAGATCTAAGGTGGGTATACCATTAGATTAGGATTAAGGAAGGCAACAAATAAAAGGCAGCCTTTAGGTCAAAGGAAGGACTATATAAGCTATTAGTTATATAATTTAGGCTTATAAACGTACTAGCAACATTCTAAAAGCGAATTAATAGTGTATTAGGAGAACACTTAGATGAATTTGTTATAGTATACCTTAATAACATTATTATCTACTTAAAGAGTAAGGAAGAGTATAGAGAACACATTAAATGGGTCTTAAAGAGACTATAGGAAAAATAGATGCTAGTAGCAATTAAGAAATACAAGTTCTTTACTAAGAAGACCGATTTTATTAAATTTATTATTAAACTAGGCTAACTTAGTATAGATCTAAAGAAGATCAAGGCTATAGTAAATTGGCAGGAACTAAAGAACGTTATATAGTTAAAATTGTTCCTAGGGTTTTACAATTATTGTAGAAGGTTTATAGCACAATAGTTAAAGGATATTAAGCCACTTACGTGGTTAACAAAGAAAGAAGAACCGTAGGCATAGGGAAAGAAGCAATAAGAACTATTTAAGAAAGTTAAAGGGTTATTTACCCAGGAACCAGTTCTTAAGATCTATTAACTAGGTCTAGAGACGGTTATAGAAACAGATACATTAGACTTTACACTAAGGGTATACTTTATATAGAAATATTAAGATGGATGGCACCCAGTGGCGTACTATAGTTGGAAGATAACACTACTAGAGTTAAACTATAATATCTACAATAAGGAGTTATTAGGTATAGTTACAGCACTTAAGGAATAGAGAGCATTCTTATAAGGTACAGAGAAACTATTTATGGTTAAGACGGACTATAAGAACCTTACAGGATTCCTAATAATAAAGGAACTCAATTAAAGACAGGTTAGATGGGTGGAAATGCTTATAGAGTACTATTTCAAAATTCAGTATACCAAAGGTATAGATAATGCACGAGCAGACACTCTAAGCAGAAGGGCTAAATTACAAAGTAATAAAAAGCTATTAGGAGCTTTATTACGGAAGAATTAAGACGGATTAATTAGGTATAATTATCCAAAGATTATAGCAACAAAAGAAAGTCAGATCCATAAATTACTAGAGAGTAATTAGATATAGAAGATCTAAAAAGCATAGACAGAGGATCCAGACTTAAAGCAATATAAAAATAGAGAAGCAACGTATATACCTAAGTCTATTATAGAAGAATTTATTAAGGAATTCTATAAAGGAATAACATAAGGACATAACGGAGCTATAGGCTTAGTGTTAAGACTTTAAAAAGAGTACATTATTTAAAGAATCTGGGGACTAGCAAGATAAGTTATAAAGAAATATCTAGATTGCTAAAGAAACAAACTAACAAGGCATAAGCCGTATAGAGGGCTATAACCTATCAAAATACCAGGAAGACTATAGGAAGTTATATTATAGGACTTTATTATTAAGTTACTAAAGTTAAGAGATCCTATTACAGGACAAGATTATAACGCGATTTTAGTAATAATGGATAAGCTAATAAAGTGGGGATACTTTATAGTATACACTAAAGAGATATTAGCCGAAGATATTACTAGAATCTATATAAAAGAAGTGTTCGCAAGACACAGAGCACTAGATAAAATTATATTAGACAGAGATCTAAGATTTATAGTAGTATTTTAGGAAGTGTTTCTGGCAGAATAGGGAGTTCGCGCAATAATATCTATAGTATATTATCCGCAGACGGACAAACAAATAAAAAGACTAAATTAGACACTAGAGCAGTATCTAAGGCATTATATTAATTACGCATAGAATAATTAGGTATTATTATTACCAGTTACACAGTTTATATATAATACAACACCATAAGAAGGAATGGGGACATTACCATTTAAGGCGAATTATAGGTATAAACTAAGAACATTGTTATCGCCACATTAAGCAAAGAAAACGAGTAGCACAGCTAAATAAAGAATGGAGATGTTAATAAATCTTTATATAGACCTTAAAGAAATAGCTAAACTAGTACAAGAACGAATAAAAAGGTACTATAATGCTAAGAGATCTAAGGGACCAGATCTTAAGGAGGGAGATAAAGTATAGCTACTACACAAAAATTTTAAGCGTTGACAATTAAGCAAGAAGTTGGACTATATCAGACTAGGACCTTTTAAAATTATATAAAGAATTTTATTGGTTACGTATAAGTTGAACTTACTAGCCAAAATAAAGATCTACCTAGTATAATATATAGCAATACTAGAACTAGTACACAGGAATGTTAAACCACCAGTATATAAAGTAGACACGTATAGAGGATAAAAGGAAGATAAATAGCAAGTTTTAAAGATTACTAGTTACAAGGATATAGATAACAAAACATAGTATAAGGTAAAGTGGATAGGCTATAGTAAGACTACCTAGGAACCACTAAGCAACCTAGAAAACGCTATAGGAAAGGTACAGGAGTATTAAAAGAAAAAGGGTTAGGCAGTATTAATAAGGAAGAATTACTAAAAAATAAGTTACCTAAGGGGGACCTAAGAGGAGCAATTGCCGAGCTACTTAGAGTTGTTTCCCTTGTAGGAGGAGAACCAGTCCTTTTATTACCTAGCTTAGACAAACCCTGTTAAACAAGTTTCCACTTCTTGGAATAAACCTTCTTACGCACTTTCTTAAGATAAAGAAGACGGGCAGAAGCCAATAGACGGGCTTTAAGGGCACGCTATTAAGCAGCTATAGCCTTCTGCTCTGCTTTCCGTGAATAACAAAGCTTATTTAGGGCGCTTAAGAGCTCACTATTAAGTTTCGCAGCGGTAGATTAAATATAAGACCCTATAATAAGTTACTTAGGGAACTTAAAGACTGTTAAGAGTTATAAAACGCGTATACTTAGTGTTAGAGACAGAGCGAATATTGCAAAATAATTAAATATTTGCTTTAATGCACTCTAAGTAAAACAAGGGTTGTTAAGACAAGGGACTTGCTATCGCAACATATACTAACCCTGCTTTGGCATAATAAGAATATAGAGATAACATTATCTTACTAAGCAACAGTATGGCAGCTATAGTGCGAGCACAACATTACGCTTATAAAGAAGAAGAGGCTTTAGGTATAATAAGCAGAGATATTAACCAGACTAATTAAACAGATATTATACCTCTAGTGGACAACTTAGAGATGTTAGGAATCTTTAAGGACAAAAATAAAGAGGAGGGAGATAATATTACGGACAGCTTAAGTATAATATTACGACTACTTAAAGAAGAGTTAGAGGAAGCTAGTTAGTTAATACAGGCATAGTCTAGGATGGAGCCAGTAGAACCATATAATAAGGAATAGTAAGTGAGTTATATAATGTTATACACAGTATACAGAGTATACGCAGTGTACGTCTATGTATAATACGTATAACACGTACCTTATGTACAAGAGAGGGTTTCTTAGGAGTATGGTTGTATATTTAAAGGACCTTAGTCCCTACCGTAGATAGTTCTCTCCTTGTAGTAAATCTCAGAATATAATTGGAGTTAATCTATTAGGCAACCACTCCACTAGTTATTATTACGTTGTTAATTTGTTTTTACCTATATACCCAGCCCAATAATAGGACCCACCGTAGTTCCTACTACAAGGTTCCGTTACATCTAGAATATACTAGCACTTGTTAAAGTAGTAACGCTTTCTGTATAGGCACTCTAGCGGTGGTTGCCTTTCCTTCTTTTGCTTATCTGCTAACAATTTAGACTTTAACTTAGGCTTTAAATTTGGTAACTCGCTTGGCTTATCCTTAAAGGTGGCTATAAAGGATCCTTATGGGGTTTTGCCCTTTTGGGCAAGCTCCATACAACGGTAATTTTAGTAGATTTTAACTAGTTTAAAGAAGCTAGGAAGCTTCTCCTTCTTTTACTTTATTCTTTTAAGCTGGTTCTTCTAATATTCGGACTAGCTTAGTATAATTAAATTAACTGCGTATATAAAGTCTCTCACCAAACGGTCACTATTTATTTTAGGTAGACCTAGCTTCTTGCACTTAATATATACCTTCTCCCACTCCTCTAACTAGACCTTAAAGTTCTGGTTTTAAGGCGCTTTTTTAAGCTTTGCATACCGGGTGGCTGCTTAAAGCTTTTAGGCGTTGTTAGTTAGAGCAATTCTCTGCTTTAGTAACACTAAGACATTATAGGTGGTGACGCATTTAAACGTGTAGATAAGGTAGATATGTGAGATTAAGCTTTAGATATGGCTGCGCAATATATTAAGAGCTAACAGCTGTTTTCTATATAGCTTTATATCTTCCCTATAGTTGGCTTTAAGCGTATAGAGCTCCTCCTTCTCCTCCATATCTAGCTCTGCGAGCTTCGTCATCCCCCGGCTATTAGCATCCTTAGGTAAGGCTTAAACAGGTTCTTTAAGCTTTAGCAATTTAGTCTTGGGTGTTAATGGGTTAATATACTCCTAGAGACGATTGTTATTTGCTTTTAACTTAATTACCTTAATCTATTTGTCCTAATTGTTTGGGCTTGCAAGGATTACAAATAATATAATAATAGGTTTAGTTTCTTGTTAAGAATTCATTGTTGTGGTTGTCTATAATTAAGATAATAATTAATTGGAATAAAGGCTTTGGAATTAAAGATAATTTAATAGATGGACCGGGCTTATAACTGTTGAATGGGCAACTAGGTATAAGAACTCTGTCTATTAAAGAGGGCTTCTAGAGCCTCTATATATACACCAGATAGGTGACAAATAGGTTGTAAATAGAATGACGACTACGTTGTCATTCGGTAATGGAAATAAGTATTTAGACATTTAATGAGACATTCGATGAAACATATGAGGTAAGGAGCGGGGTATTGAGATATAGGGTTCTAGACTTAAAGCCAGTATCAAGATGGTAGTAAGGAAATACGATCCAGTTCGACAATAGTGTATGATAAAAAGAAATCATTCTCCTGTGTATTATGCGAGAATTCTAAGTTCTCTCGAAAGGATGTTCTAAATCAATATAGGAAGTTGGTGTATGGTAGGCAAAGCAAAAGCTAAAAAGCGAGGGATCCGGCATCACCTCCTTTAGAATGGATGATTATTCCTAAGATATACTTTTAGGTAAAGTGAAATGACAAATCCCGAAAGATACGGTGACTCGAATTCTAACGGTGCCTCCGTTTATACGATACAGAACTATGAAGGCTGTTCTTCCAGGCCAAATACATGATTAGATTCTCCTACTGTCCCATCCACACATTAAACAACTCTATCAAGCCATGGAACGACTTTGTCGAAGCTCAGGGCTTGCAGCCTTCACTAAAGAGTGCTTGTTTGTACAAGAGGAGCCTTAAGTCAAACTTTGCTACAAAAACCCCATACATTGTCCATTCCTTGGATGACCTAGCATGCTAATCGCATATATAACGACCAAACATCCAACCCAATTGAGCCAGTGAGGCCCAACTAAAATTCCCGGTTATGCAACATGGAGTCAACATGTACACAGCATTGCGATGGCAACAACCCCCCTCAAAGCTCATAGCCCGCATTTGTCCAGTACTCGCGTCCATGATAAACGCTAACGTACCACTGAACAAACTCTTTGCTTGCATTTGGTACAGTATTCCAGCTAAACTGAACAACATTCGTCTTAAGCCACCAGAGGAGGAACTGGATATCTTGTGCATCTGTTTGCTTCTTGTCGTCCGTAGCGCGCCCGAGAATGGCCCTACACTTTGAATTGAGAATTAAGACGGGGTGAAGTATACGGATTCCGTCAACCACCATCGTTGTTGTAGACTCATCGAATTCGCAGGGGAACAACATAGGTGGAGTTAAAATTTCGATCTATATCGGCGGGTTGCTCTTGTAGTGGGTATAAAGAGTCCTTTTCTCAACCTCGAAATATGCCTTCTGTTCTCGAAGTATATTCCGGGTATCGGTTGTTCTTCCTCTACGAACGACTAAGTCAACGTCGTTCGTAACTCGCGAACTACCCAGAATCGCCAATGCAGCGCCGCCGACAATCGCGTAAATTTCTTCATTAAGGAAAACGGCTACTACGCTAGAGGCGGCGTAAATCGGGGCATTGGGGTGATCAGGAGCCAGTGATGACATTCTCGGGTTGAGTTTGGTGCAATATTGCGTAGTACTGATGGAAAATCAAAGATATCTCATAAACACAAGGCTGCGGCTTTCGAGACTGAATCTGAGCGGATTGGATGCTAATATATAGGAGGCTGGGAAGAGATCGAATACTTGGCTGATAAAACGATTAGGCAATTGTGGATCGCTAAATAGGCACCAAAAGAATACCTCAAATTCCGGTCGACACACTCCCCCAAGGACTAGTAGCTGGTAGTGGCTAGTAGTTCCTAAAATTTTTCTCCATTGTGCCGATAATAGCCCCTTCTCTTCCTAGGCGCTTACCGTCTTTAGCTATTTGACCGGGTCTAGTTAACCTACAGTCTCGCCATACGGATTTAGCTTTTTCAAATTTTCGCTTAAAATTTCAAAAAATTTAAAAATTTCTTCGCTAGAGATGTTCGAAGTCACCCAGGCTCATACAGTCATCACTAAAATATTGTCAGGAAGTTCAAAAATGGATGAGTTCATTGATGAAATGGGTTAATTTATTGATGATCTTATATCGTGTCTTTTTGACCTTGATCTGACGTGTCTTCAGTGACATGTCTTCGTGCACGTGACTCGTGCACGTGACCCACGCCTTTAGAGAATACAGATTATCTAACACACCCCCTTAGCTTTAAGCTCTTTAAGGTCAAAGCTAGCCACCTTCTCGTGTCCGTTAATGAGTTAATTAAACCGTAATCTCATCTAAATCCTTCCATCTTACTCTAATACTGTCCCTTAGGTCCTCTAGTTGCTTCTCCTTATCTAGCTACTCCTTAATATCCACCATCCTAATTATATTAACGAAGCTTTGAAACCTCTGCTTAGGCAGGGCCTTTGTAAGTCTATCAGCGATTATCTTCTTTGTTACTGTTTATTAAAATCGTACTCGTCTTATTACGTATTCCTAACATAGCCAGTATTAATAAATGTCAACGTGTTGGAGCTTTGTAATTAGCTTTGCCGTATCTTCCATAATCAGTTGGAGCGTCTGCGTGTTATTACATTTAATAATCAAGGGCTCGTTTAGGCGTAACATTATTACTTTAAACAGCCTGCTGATAAAGATAGCTTCCTTTACTATCTATAATAGGGCTAATAACTCGGCTTCTATACTTAACGTTATTACCGTACCCTGCTTATTTGCTCTCCAGGCAATCGGCCCCCTAAATAGCTTTATAATATATCCTTGCGAGCTCTTTCTGTCAACGGAGTTATCCGCGAATAATACATCGCTGGTATAGATAAATAATTACGCTTTACCTCTACCGTCTCTTCCGTCGTCTTGTCCTTTATCGCATATTCCTTTATCTTTCCCTCTACCGTTCGTTCCTTCCTTATCTCCTCTATAGCAGATTGCTCTGCTTCTCATACTATATAGGTACTGGACGACTCTGTCTGCTATTTAATAATACTCTTAGCCTAGGTCCTGGTTGAACCTTACCAGCCGTAATACTGCAAAAGCAATATCCAGACGCGTTATAGTGGCTACATAGAGTACTAAACCCAGTTTTCTCTAATATAGCATCGTAGAAGCTGGTAGGGATATAGGACGGACTAATAGGTCTGTATTAGGGGACAGACGCGTTAGACGGATTATACGGTAATTAGTAGGGAGGAGTTCCGATTCTACTATAGGAGTGTCTGGAAGACGCCCTCTAAGATCTATTTTATACTAGTTAGCTATCTTCTTAATATAGGCTTCCTGGGATAGCTATAGGAGCCTCTGGCTATAATTGCGTATCATATGGATTCCTAGAAACCATTTTAGCTCGCTAAGGGTACTTATCTGGTATTCCTTACTTAGCTCCTTAATCGCTTCTTAAGCCTTCTTTTTATCTGTCTTTCTATAGCAGAAGACAATATCATCAATATAGAAGAAGATAACTATTCTACCTTTTAGCATAACGCACGGCTTTTAAGGTACCTCTTTAAAGCCCAATTCATTTAACGAGCTCGTGAGATTCTTCTGCTATAACAGTAGTAATTATTATAGTCCGTATAAGGCTTTTCTTAAGCGCAGTACTTTGTCTATCTTTCCTTTGTTAAACCCTGGCGGTAGCTTTATGTAGACGACCTCGTCGAGATCGCAATAAACAAACGCATTAACTGCATCTATCTGTGTCGTCTCTAGGTCGAATTTTGCGGTGATTGCCATAAGGGTTCAAAAGGTCGTACTAGCTAATGTAGTAGCTCTCATAGGTAGGTCTCCTAGGGCCTGTTAATTTCCGCATACTACTAAGCATGCCTTGCATTTCTAGAGAAATCCATACTTGTCTGTCTTGTAGATGAATACCTATATTAAGCTAAGGACCTGCTGTCCCTTTGCATACTTCTTATCTGTTTCTTAAAACGACCTCATTTAATAATAGGATTGGAGGTAAGCTCGTTAAGCCTCTTAGAACTAATCTCAAAAAGGGTATACATTAAGGTCCTTAATTAACTAAGGTAGCAGAGGTAAGTTCTTCCTATATAATCTAACATCACGTGTTCTGCCTAATTTCAGCTTGCTGTTATTAAGTTGACTATTAAGGTCAATATGGAGGTCAAGACAAGGTTTATTAATATTTCATTCCTAGAACCTTCTTAAGACCTAACGCTTAATTTTGGCAAGACTGCAATGCTAACATTCCGTTATCTTTGGGCCTTAAAGCTTGACTCCTAGGGCGTTAATACCTAAATAATAAAGGCTTATAGGTCCTAGATAACCTAGACACAGATACTATAGTTATATATCACCTTTTGCATCTGGGCAAATGTCTCTTAACGATGCTCTACGCTTCCGTTGGCGGCGTAGCTGTTGGCTTATATTGAACGCTAATAGACTTCCTAGTCGGACGTATTCAATAGTCTATTATCTATAACGTTCTTCTATTTAATATAGGATTGTATCGTCCTTCCGAACTAGAAGATTGTTGTTTCCTTTATTATTTTAGAAGTACCCTCACTTTCAAAGTAGATGGAACAACACTAGATTCGTATTAAAGTCCGTATAAAAGGCAACGTCCTTAAGACATAGGATTCCCTTGCTCTTGTCTAGTTTTATAACTTGGATGGTAACATTGCCATAGCCTAGTATAGGCACTTCTAAGCTGCCGGCGATGATATATTCATATCTTAGAGCTTTCCTAAAGTTGTAAAAACGAGAGAGGTTATTAAAGATATAGAGAGTAGTTCCTAAGTCCAGAATAGTTAATAGCTTTAGTGGATAGAGTTAACCGGTATAATACGATTCTAGGAATATTATATTAGCTTCTTCCTTAATCTTAACTGTCTTATAACTCTTCTCGTCCTATTATTATTAAGCCTCGTTTTTTTATTTTTCAAGTCTGATCTTCGCAACTTAGTTAGCGAGATTCTTATTCTTTTCTACCTTCTTTAGCACTCTTTTGATGCGAGCATCTCTAATTATAACTCCTTCGGGTCTCTTGTCTTTAAATAAATACTAATAGTCTTAAAGGGAATGTCCTTGTTTCTCGCACGCTAAGCACACAGGTAGTAGCTTCTTATAGGACGTCTCCTTATCTACCAGTGACCTGGCTCTCTTTAAGCATCTAGTGCGTGCTAAGGTTACTTTCCCTAGACCTTTAGTAGTATTAAAGTGATCCATTATAGCTTACTCTGCGAAGTCTGCATTAAAGGTACTCCCTTTTGTAGTAGTATTGGCTTTCTTTAAGGGTATTTTAAGTCCTTCTTGTAGCTCCTTTACTACTCTGCGGTATTTAGAAGATCTTAACTTCTGAGGGTTATTCAACTCGGTAGTATACTTCACATAGTAGGCGTTGCTAAACGGTTGAATAACTTCTGCCAAATCTTGAAGCCAGATTCTATCGGATATTTAAGGGATCTTATACTTCTCTCCTAGTACTATTACATGTTCCCATTAATCTAACCACTAATTTAATTTTAATAAGTGTTTAAACCCCTTAAGGGCTTCTGTGTACTAGTATTATACCTTCTTCCTAATAAACGACGAGGTAGGTTCTGTGTTCTCCTTTAATTAGGATAGCCATTCTTTAACTATTAAGGAAGGGTCAAGCAATAGCTTCTTTTGGATCAATACTGTAGACGTAATTTAGGTGCGTATCTATTACAGATGCTCTTCCTGTTTTAGGAAGTACCTTATGTCCTAGTTATAGTATCGTCTGCTATTCTCGTACGCTTTCTGTTGATTCGTTAAGAGCTGTGCATATATAGTTGCATTCTCATTAAAGTCTGTAACCTTTGGAAGAGGTGGTTTTTTAAGTAGACCTTCTTAAGGTGCTTCTATAGCTGGGTTAACGTAGGCCCAAATTTACTGATCTATAAGGGCTTATAGTTGCCAGATCTATTGCTCCCAGTCTTCTGGTTTATTGAGGATAATCATGGTTAACGAACTCAACGTCGGTGGAGTCATTTTGACTAATAGGCAGAGATGGAATTCGTTGTTAGGATCGTCCTTATTGTCAGGATTGTCCTTTAACAATTAAGGTAGGATTTCTCGTGGAATCTCGTGGAATCTCGTGGAAGAATCGTCCTGTGACGATTAAGGTAGGATTTCTGTCAGAGTCTGCGTCTTGACGATGAGGTGTCAGAGTCTGACGATTAGGTAGAATTTCTTTAAATAATTAAGAAATAGCTAAATAGCTTCTTGAGTCGGCGGACCGGGCTTATAACTGTCAGGAAGTTCAAAAATGGATAAGTTCATTGATAAAATGGGTTGATTTATTGATGATCTTGTATCGTGTCTTTTTGACCTTGATCTGACGTGTCTTCAGTGACGTGTCTTCGTGCACGTGACTCGTGCACGTGACCCACGCCTTTAGAGAATACAGATTATCTGACAAATATAGTCATCACCGAAATATCGGAAGCTCGCTAACGTAGTCTGCGGGCATGTGGCCACTGCGGGCATATGGCCGCCCTACCAAACCACCGAGGGCAAATATTGCGAATTACTCAATCACAAATAATTATGTTTATATAGCTATCCGCTAGCTAGTTGCCTGCCGTCTAGGGCACGTACGCGCTGTGTGTTCTGTTAAAGTGCACATACTGCACTTGCGTGGTGCTCGTTGAGGTCGCTCAACTGCTGCCTCCACTGCTACCGCTACTGCCTCTTCCTGTGCAGCTTATGCACAAGAGGCTATATATTAACTATAGATAGTTAAACAGCATTATATAAAAGGATAGGTATCCTTTACCCTTAATTAGCGAAATCTGAGATAAGATTAGTAACGACCAAATCTTTATAAAAGTAGATCTAAGATAGGCGTACTATTAAATTAGGATTAAGGAAGGCGATAAATAAAAGGTAGCCTTTAGGTTAAAGGAAGGACTATATAAGCTAACGTACTTGACAAGCGAGTCGGCCATGCAAGCGAGTCGGCCACCTCAAAACTCACCAAAAATTGGAAAAATCGCATTTTATATCTCAACAACCACTAAATAATAATTAATGCAAATTTAATAGCGGCCTATTTATGTAATAACTAACTTATATTAGAAGTATTGGAAATCTTATATAAGCGGAAGTAGGTTAAATAGAAAAGTGGGGGCGGAAATGCCTTACTTTTTCTATTTAACCTACTTCCGCTTATATAAGATTTCCAATACTTTTAATATAAGTTAATTATTACATAAATAGGCCGCTATTAAATTTGCATTAATTATTATTTAGTGGTTGTTAAGATATAAAATGCAATTTTTCCAATTTTTGGTGAGTTTTAAGGTGGCTGTAACGGGACTAGCCTAGTTATAGTAGGAATGTCTTAGTGAAACACTCGACAGATAAATTCCAACGCTTTAATTAAATTCTGCCAAATTCCGCTAACTTAATTAATTTCCATTAGTTTCCACTAAATTCTACTAATGTAATGGAATTTGGTCAAAACCTATTAAAATCCGCGTGGGCTTATGCCCACACATCTGCTGCCAAGACCCCGAATATTTAATTATACGTTTTCTATATTCCTTTCTCTTCTTTACGCAACATCTTATACTCTATAAGAGCTATATACCCTTAGATTTAGATAGAATTTATATTGTTTCTTTAAATCTTCCCTAAAGCCTCTTCGTGCCCTTATATTACGTTATATTTGTTGGTATCACCAGGGATACCTATTCGAATAGGCCGGAATCGTAGTCAAACAGTCTTTGCTGGTTGATACGATGATGTTGATTGAGTTGATCTAGAAAGGGGTGAGGAAGGGCGAGGAGCTTAAGGCTCCTCGCCATGCTAGTGCCGCGGCGTCATGTGACGACCACGTGACCACATGTGATATTATTCCCAACACTGGCAACTCTTCTTTTGTGGTTGCCATCTATATACTAATACCGCTTGACTAGCATAACGGATATTAATCCTCCTTACTTACTATTGCCATTGCAATATAAGTCTCGCTGTCCTAAAATTTGCTAAAAAAATGGTGGTTGACCAAGTGGTAAACTAGGAAATCCTGGGTAGATCAACAGGGAACTGTGTCATTGAAATAGGGTTATAGAGCTAGCGGAGCGTAACTAGATACGGCTAGCTCGAGCAAATGGGAACGACAGTTGACCAATAGGAATACTCCAAAGCTGACGTTGAACATGGCCTAAGAATTATATGTAACTCAGTCCTGACAGTCCCAATACTGGCAACTCTTCTTTTGTGCTTGTGGCACAGTAGGAAGGCAGTAAGGTGTTGGTTTAGCTGCAGGTGGAAGCAGTGGAAGTCGGTTGGCTGCAGGCAGAGCAGTAAGTGGTCAATTAGCTGCAGGCAGGGCAGCAGGGGTCGGTCAGTTGCTGATAAAGCAGCAAGTGTTGGTTAACTGCAGGCAGGGCAGCAAGGGTCTATTGTAATAGCAGTACGGTGCGAGCGTCGGGTCGGTTCCGTAGGCAGATCGGCACGGAGTCTTGTCATAGGGTTGGTTTGCAGGCATATCAGTTGCAACAGTTATCGGGTTTATAGCTGCCGCAGATGCTGGCAGTTCTTTCTTTGTGGATTGCCTGCGTGACTGTGCCGTTCCAACCGCTCCCCCCCTTATATCACTCTCTCTTCACGGTACCCTCCATGAGAACTTCCTGTCTGGATTATGCTGGTAGCCACCTCTATAGCTACCTTGGGAACCACAGGAGTCTTGGAATCTTCCTCTATGCTGAATCTTCTGAAGCTTATTAAATGTTTGTGGAGGAATGGATGACTGTTGCTGCTGATCAAAGATGCTGTTTGCAGATTTGGGCTGCTGCGGAGGCTGCTGCGGAGGCTCTTGTAGAGATTGCTGTGGAGATTCCTGCGGAGGTTCTTGTAGAGGCTGCTGCGGAGGTTGCAGCGGAGGTTGCAGCGGAGATTGCAGCAGGGGTTGCAGCGGAGGTTGCTGCAGAGGTTCTTGCGGAGATTGCTGCGGAGATTCTTGCGGAGCTTGAGGCACGGGTTGAGATACGGTAGCCTGAGGAACTTGAGGTGTTGCTTGTGGCTGTCTATTGTTGGGATTCCCTCGAGAGTTAAACTTCTTTTGGTGCTCAATCTCTTGTAGAGTCTATTCGTGCTTTTCTTCTGCGTTAAGGACTTGCTCAAGTTGAGGGGCAGTAGTCGAAGTTGTGGGTTGAATTGGTGGATACTGGGGAACTGAAGACAGAGGTTGTTGCAGAGGCTGTTGCGGAGATTGCTGCGGAAATTGCTGCGGAGATTGCTGCGGAGGTTGCTGCGGAGGTTGCTGTGGAGATTCCTGCGGAGGTTCTTTAGAGGCTGCTGCGGAGGCTCTTGCGGAGGTTCTTGTCGAGCTTGCTGGTGGGACGGAGCTTGAGGCACGGGTTGAGATACGGCAGCCTGAGGAACTTGAGGTGTTTGATAGCCTGAGGTTGTCTGTGGTGTTGCTTGTAGCTGTCCATTAGGATTCCCTTGAGAGTTAGACTTCTTGGAGCTTGCTAACTGGTACTTAATCTCTTGTTGATGCTTAATCTCTTATGGAGTCCATTCGTGCTCTTCTTTTGCGTCAATAACTTGCTCCTGAATATTATCTCCAATAGTACCCCCATCTATAGGGACAAATACTCCGTACTCCCGTAAGAAGTTACGGAAGTCTTGTACGATATCCTTCTTTGCCAAAGCCCATATTTCTTTTGTTCATCCAACAAAGTCCTCCTTCATACAGTACCATAGCATGGTATTGTTGTATTCGCTATCTTTGTAGTGTGCCATGCGGTGTAATAAAAATCCGTTTAGGTCTTGTTGCTCAGCGTTTGCAAAGTTAATTATAGCTCTGTTCCATGTATCCGGATTAATATTATTCTCGTACTTCTTTGGATAAGTCAATGCCATAATAGCGGATATGCTTTTGGAGGTGTTCGGTATTGTATAGGCGTATGCTGGCAGGTCTTAATTCCTAGAGGCTGTAGAGGTAGCAAGGGACACACTGGCGTTTAGGGCGTGCTGTTGACGTGATTTTCGACGTGGCAGATCTGCAAAGAAGATAGCAGACGGTGTCGGGATTATAGGTAAGTAGAGAGTGCCACTGGCAGTTCTTTCTTTGTGCGTAAAACCACCAATATATAGACTCTGTTGACGCGATTTTCGACGTGGCAAATCTGCAAGGAAGGTAGTAGATAGTGTCGGGATTGTAGGTAGTTATTCAACGCGTTTCGGACGTTAACTTGGGACTGTAGGTTTAGTGACACTTCTGACCTAAAGTACTCGACCAAATCTTCGTAAGCGTGGTTGTTCTGCGTGATAGACGCAACTTGGTATCTCCTAGTACTCAGTGACACTTCTATTACTAGTTTTCCGCAAGTCTAAGGTAGCACAGTATCGCCGGGATCCATTCCATATGAGCGCATATAGCACCCCTGCACGAGACTGTCTCTTCTGTCAATAACCTTGCTATTCTATAGTATAACAGTGAAGTTAACTACTAATCAGTGTTGGTATCACCAGGGATACCTATTCAAATAGGCCGGAATCGTAGTCAAACAGTCTTTGCTGGTTGATACGATAATGTTGATTGAGTTGATCTAGAAAGGGGTGAGGAAGGGCGAGGAGCTTAAGGCTCCTCGCCATACTAGTGCCGCGGCGTCATGTAACGACCACGTAACCACATGTGATATTATTCCCAACAATATTAAAATAACTACTATTAAAATGGCAAACACACCCGAATCCGCTTTAATAACTATAAGTATTATAACCCTAGTTAGGGAACAGTTAACTATAATACAATAGTTCTTTATAGACGCCTTAGCTTAGTAGCGGGCTGCACTAGAAGCCTAGTATTAGCAATTAATAGAAGTCCTCTATAAAGAACTTCGTAATGTTAAGGCACTTATATTAGAGACCCTAATAATAACACCTATAAACGAGATTAAAATAATTATATCTAAACCTGGCCCCTTAAACGCGAACTCTAAACTAGTAATAGTAACTTAACCTATAGCTATAATAAATTTAATACTCGCTATAAAATCCAAAAAGCTCCCTAATCCTCTAATGTTTAATAGAAATTAAAATAACCTACATCCCTTTATAACTAAGCTCCATCTTAAATTTTTAATAAACTATAACTAATACCCTACTAAAGCCAGTAAGGTTAGCTATAGAATGTCTCGTTTAAGCAAAGACGCTATATATACTATAGATCTATTCTTCTATAATAGTACCTTTATTAATTTTAAAATCTTTATCTCTCTACTAGAACGAATGTATAATTGTTATGGACAGCTTAAGTACAATATTACAACTACTTGGAGAAGAGTTGGAGGAAGCTAGTTAGTTAATATAGGCACAGTCTAGGATGGAGCCGGTGGAACCATGTAACAAGGAATGGTAAGTAAGTCACATAATATTATACGCAGTGTATGGAGTATACGCAGTATATGTCTATGTATAACACGTATAACACGTACCTCATATACAAGAGAGGGTTTCTTAGGAGTATAGTTATATATTTAAAGGACCTCAGTCCCTACCGTAGATAGTTCTCTCCTTATAGTAAATCTTAGAATATAATTAGAGTTAATCTATTAGGCAACTACGCCACCAGTTATTATTATGTTATTAATTTTGTTTATACCTATATACCCAGCCTAATAATAGAACCCACCGTAGTTTTTACTACAAGGTTCCGTTACATATTTACTACTAAGGTTATAGTATTAAACAGCGAGATCGAACAATATGCCACCTAAAGCACTAATTATAATAATGTTGACAGCAGCTATAACCTCAGGGCCAACTAATACCAGTATGGCAGATACGGATTCTTAAGTGGTTATAAGAGGTTAGTTATAGGAAATAGTTAATCACTTATAAGACAATAATAGGATACTTAAAGAACGTATTAATAGAATTGGAGTAGTAAAGATTAAGCTACCTTTAATTAAACAGTTCTTAGGAGAAAGGTTAAAGCTTAAGGGATTTCTTACGCAGATACACTTTAAGGTTATACAGGAAGAAGTAAAGTTAGCAATATTATTAGATTAAGTAGCCTATACAGGATTGTTCCTAATAGGGAGGGTACTTAAGTGGTTTAAACTATATCTTACGGAGATATAGGCTAATGGCATAACAACTACCAACTAGGATGTATGGTATATATTTACCAGTTGGAATGGGTTCGCGGAATAACTAATATAAATATTTAGAGACCTGGAATCCACAACCATAGCAAAACAAAAGCTTTAGAATTTAGTACAACGCACTTTAGCAGTTAAGTATATAACGCAGTTTTAAACACTAGCTATATAGGTTGAGTGGAACAATAGGGCGCTTATAGTATAGTATAAATAGGGACTTAAGGCTAAAGTCTAAGACGCAATTATCCTAATGGAAGATGCGGATACTCTAAGGGAGTTAATAGATTAGTTAATAAAGATTAATAATAGGATCTATTAAAGGGAACAAGCTAAGAAAGGGCAAGACAGAGTTCTATAGTTATATAAGGCGTAGAGTACGCAACGACAGACATAGAGTTAAAAACTATGGAATGACGCAGAGCTAATAGACCTAAGCGGTACCAAAGAAACCTAAAGATAGGAAAAGAAACTATAGAAACTTAGAGGTTGAGGATTTAGTAATTAAAGGACTAAGGAGTAGAGGCCAAACCAGGGATCTTAGCAGCAGAAGATGTTTAGGCGGACTCTATAGCAAAATTAGTGGTTTAGAGATGGAGCTTATATAAATTGCGGAAAACAAGGTTATTTTGCTAGAGACTATAGAGGTGGTTAGAGTAACCACGCGGTAAAGGGAACGAGACTAGCAGACAGCGCGTACGTATAGAGGGACGATGGTGCACTATAAGGAATAAAAGAATGTTTAATTAACAGTTTTGCGTTTTGTTACAATAACGCATACCAAATTTATAAGAACGCTAAGTACGGCGTAAGCTATTGGCTATAAGAGCTAGAGTTAAAAGGACTCTAAGAAACTAGAGAGTTAGATAAAGAACAAAATTAACTCTATAAGCTAGATTAAGATGTTACAGCAATATACAGACAAAAATTAGTAGTAATAATAATGGAGTTAGAGTACTTATTAATTACTAGCAATAAGGACGAAATGGAGGCTAACTAGGAGCACTTAAACCTTAATAACGCAACAGAAGTAGAGACTAAGACTATCACTAAATAAGGTTCAGTAACGGGTATTATAACACCGTTGGATACAATTTCCATTGCTTTATAAGACAAAAGGAGCAATGTTTAAAAGAAACTAAGTAAGTAGATAACTACTAGTGCTAGCTTATCACTTAATAAAGGTAAAAGGCTATAGGCTTAAGATTCTTAAGATGAGATAAGAGACGCTTAAGATTTTTAAAACGAGATAAGACACACCTAAGGACCTATAACAGACGAAAACCGATAGGAAAGGGTAGTAACTCAGTTTAATAATAAATGAATGAGTATAGGATATAAGTTCAAGAACTATAAGTTTAGGGAATAAATAAGAACGTTAGCAATCCCAGATAAACGCAGTATTTAGCCTAAAGATTAAAAAATCGATACTAGGATTAAAAAGTAAGACAACTACGAAGATTTAGCTATAAGATGTAGAAAACAAGAAACTATAGATAAGTTTAGATAAAGAATTATTGCATAGCAAGAGCAGAAGCTAGATAAGAGATTAGCTATACTAGGTTGTATAAGGGATAGAGCACCCGTATAAAGAGTTATTAATAGGCCGAGTGCAGGGACACCTAGGGTAAAGTAGTTAGATAAACTAGAATAAGAAGAGGATCTAGATATTCTAACTAGGTTTAAAGAAAGACATACTAAAGAATGTTATAATGTAGTGATAATAAGGTACTTTCTAATAAACAAACCATATACACTAAACTAGTTATATAGAAAGTGGTATAGGCAATAACATAATAATAAATGGGAAGACTTTTATATATAGCTAGATAAAAAAGTTGTCTAAGACTAACCCATTACGGAGAAACGCATAAGTTATATTAAAGGAGTATTAATTATAATATTAAGGAACCTAGAAGAAGGATCTAGGGACTAGAGAAGTAAGTAATAAATCTTAATACCCACAATAGAGATACTAGTGGTTAGGTCAACTAGGTATAGATTTAAACTTAAAAATAAAAATAAACTAAAAGTTAATCTAAAATATGCAGCGTATTACACACTATTATAGATAGCTTGTGTGGATAACACGTATAATATATATAGAGCACTAAAAGATAAGAACTGGAAGTACCTAGTAAGGATATATTAGGCACTAGAAGAAAAGCGGTTTAGGGACGCTAAGTATATATATAGATGGCACCTAGTAAAAGTATAAGGTTAAAGGGACTTAATACTTTAACTAGGAAGATTCTTTATAGAAGAATACCTAGATGGATAACAGTAGTGGGAGTGCCTAGAGAACACTTATCTATAGTATATAGAGGAAAAGAAATAAACTAAGTATTAGCTTAAGTTAGACTAAGTATAAATAGGATCTAGCAGCCAACAGTTAGGAAAAGGAGAGGTATATAGAACTAAAGGGAACTAATGTTAGAACCTTAGACCCTTAAAGGAATTTAAGGACGACACCTAAATTTATAAGTTAAATAGTAAGATTAGCAGTTTAAAGCGTTAGTAGATAGTGGAGTAATAAAAAACCATATATCACCAAAGGTAGTAGAAAGGATAGGGTTACCACATAGATAGAAGGAACACCCATATCTACTTATAATAATTTTAGGAGATCAGATAGCCTATAGAGGAGGCATTATTAATCTTAAAATAGGACCTATTTAGTTAACTATTAAAGGGAGACTAGTAAGAATGTCTTTTAATATCCTACCGTTGGGACAGAACGAGGCGATACTAGGAATGCCTTAGTTATAGGAGTACAATCTAAAGATTAATTAGGTTATGGGTTAGGTCAATATTAGAGATACTTAACAATATAAAGTATAACAGTAAACTAAGTTGGTATAGTACTAAGTTGGAGTAATATATAAAGAGACTAAATAAGGCTTAAGTTATATACCAAAAAGATACCACAAGTATAGCAAAAAGTTATAGTTACCAGAAAGTAAAAAGCTGTTAGAGCATATAGTATAGGACCATAAGATAGAATTAGAAGAGGGAATAAGTCTAAAGTTCTTTCTAATCTATAAGCTTACTGAAACGGAGTTAGTAGCGCTTAAGGAGTTTATCCAGGAGAACTTACGCAAGGGATATATTAGACTATTACAGTTATTAGCAGAATATCCAGTACTATTTATCCTAAAGAAAAACGGAAAACTTAGGATGTATATAGACTATAAACAGTTAAACAGCATTACTAGGAAGGATAGGTATTCTTTACCCTTAATTAGCGAAATCTAAGATAGGATAGGCAATGTAAAGATCTTTACAAAGATAGATCTAAGATGGGCGTACCATTAGATTAGGATCAAGGAAGGCGATAAATAGAAGGCAGCCTTTAGGTCAAAGGAAGGACTATATAAGCTATTAGTTATACAATTCGGGCTTATAAATATACTAGTAACATTCTAGAAGCGAATTAATAGTGTGTTAGAAGAACACCTAGATGAATTTGTTATGGTATATCTTAACAATATTATTATCTACTTAGAGAATAAGGAAGAATATAGAGAACACGTTAAATAGGTCTTAAAGAGACTATAAAAAGAACAGATGCCAGTAGTAATTAAGAAATATAAGTTCTTTACTAAAAAGACCGATTTTGTTAGATTTATTATTAAACTAGGCCAACTTAGTATAGATCTAAAGAAGATTAAGGCTATAGTAAATTGGCAGGAACTAGAGAACGTTATACAGTTAAGATCGTTTTTAGGGTTTTGCAATTACTGTAGAAGGTTTATAGCATAATGGTTAAAGAACATTAAGCCACTTATGCGGTTAATAAAGAAAGAAGAACTATGGACATAGGGAGAGGAGTAATAAGGACTATTTAAGAAAGTTAAAGAGTTATTTACCCAAGAACCAGTTTTTAAGATCTATTAACTAGGTCTAGAGACGGTTGTAGAAATAAATGCATTAGACTTTACACTAGGGGTATACTTTATATAAAAATACTAAGGCGGATAGCACCCAGTGGCATACTATAGTTAAAAGATAATACTACTAGAGTTAAACTACGATATCTACAACAAGGAGTTACTAGGCATAGTTATAGTACTTAAAAAATAGAGAGCATTCTTATAAGGCACTAAGAAACCATTTGTGGTTAAAACGGACTATAAGAACCTTATAGGATTCCTAACAACAAAGGAACTCAACTAAAGACAGGTTAGATGGGCGGAAATGCTTATAGAATACTATTTCGAAATTCAGCATACTAAGGGTATAGACAATGCACGAGCAGACGCTTTAAGTAGAAAGGCTAAACTATAGAGTAATAAAAAGCTATTAGGAGCTTTGTTATAAAAGGATTAAGACGGATTAATTAGGTATAATTATCCAAAGATTATAGCAACTAAAGAAAGTTAGATCTATAAATTACTAGAGAGTAATTAGATATAGAAGATCTAAAAAGTATAGGTAAAGAATCCAGACTTAGAGCAATATAAAAACAGAGAAGTAATATATATACCTAAGTCTATTATAGAAGAATTTATAAAGGAATTCTATAAGGGAATAATATAAGAATATAACAGAGCTATAGGCTTAGTGTCTAGACTTTAAAAGGAGTATATTATTTAAGAAATCTAGGGACTAGCAAGATAAGTTATAAGAGAATATTTAGATTACTAAAGGAACAAACTAATAAGGCATAAGCTATATAGAGGGCTACAACCTATTAAAATATTAGAAAGACTATAGGAAGTTATATTATAGGACTTTATTATTAAGTTACTAAAGTTAAAAGATCCTATTATAGGACAAGATTATAACATAATCTTAGTAATAGTGGACAAGCTTATAAAGTGGGGATACTTTATAGCGTGTACAGAAGAGATATTAGTAAAAGATATCGCTAGAATCTATATAAAAGAAGTGTTTATAAGATATAGAGCACTAGATAAGATTATATCAGATAGAGATTTAAGATTTATAGTAGCATTTTAGGAAGTATTTCTGGCAGAATAAGGAGTTTATATAGCAACCTCTATAGCGTATTATCCGCAGACGGATAGATAAACGGAAAAACTAAACTAGACACTAAAACAGTATCTAAAGCACTATATTAATCACGTACAGAATAATTGGGTATCGTTATTACCAGTTACACGGTTTGTATATAATGCAACACTATAAGAAGGAATGGGGATATTACTATTTAAGGCGAATTACGGATATAAGCTAAGAATATTATTATTGCCACAACAAGCAAGGAAAATGAGTAGCACAGCTAAGTAAAGAATAGAGACGTTAATAAATCTTTATATAAACCTTAAAGAAATAGCTAAACTAGTACAAGAATAAATAAAAAGGTACTATAATACTAAGAGATCTAAGGGACCAGATCTTAAGGAGGGAGATAAAGTATAGCTACTACACAAAAATTTTAAGAGTTAACGACCAAGCAAGAAGTTGGACTATATTAGACTAGGACCTTTTAAAATTGTATAGAAAATTTTATCAGTCACGTATAAGTTAAACTTACTAGCCAAAATAAAGATCTATCTAGTATAATATATTACAATGCTAGAACTAGTATACGGGAACGTTAAACTACTAATATATAAAGCAGATATATATAGAGGATAAGAGGAAGACAAATAGCAAGTTTTAAAGATTATTAGTTATAAAGATATAGATAACAAAACATAGTATAAGGTAAAGTAGATAGGCTATAGTAAGACTACCTAGGAACCACTAGGCAACCTAGAGAACGCTATAAAAAAGGTATAAGAGTATTGGAAGAAAAAGGGTTAGGCAGCATTAACAAGAAAGAATCGCCAAAGAATAAGTCACTTAAGGGGGACCCAAGAGGAGCACCTGCCGAGCTACTTAGAGTTATTTCCCTCTTAGTTAGAAGAGAGATTAATCTTTTATTACTAAGTTCCTATAAACCTTGTTAAACAAGTTTCCACTCCTTAGAATAAACCTTCTTACGTACTTTCTTAAGACGAAGAAGACGGGTAGAAGCCAATAGATAGGCTTTAAGGGCACGCTGTTAAGTAGCTATAGCCTTCTACTCTACTTTATGCGAACAACAAAGCTTATCTAAGGTGCTTAAGAGCTTACCCTCAAGTTTTGCAGCGGTAGATTAAACACGAGACCCTATAATAAGTTACTTAGGGAACTTAAAGACTGTTAAAAGTCATAGGACGCGCATACTTAGCGTTAGAGATAAAGCGAACATCATAAGACAATTAAATGTTTGCTTTAGTGCACTTTAAGTAAGACAAGGGTTGTTAAAACAAGGGACTTGCTATCGCAACACATACTAACCCCGCTTTTACACAACGAGAATATAGAGATAATATTATCTCACCAAGTAATAGTATAGCAGCCATAGTGCGAGCACGGCGTTGCGCTTAGGAAGAAGAAGAGGCTTTAGGCATAATAAGCAGAGATATTAACCAGACTAATTAAACGGATATTATACCTCTAGTAAACGACTTAGAGATGTTAGGAATCTTTAAGGACAAAGATAAAGAGAAAGGAGATAGTGTTACGGATAGCTTAAGTACAATATTACGACTACTTAGAGAAGAGTTAGAGGAAGCTAGTTAGTTAATATAGGAATAGTCTAAGATGGAGCCGGTAGAACTATGTAACGAAAAATAGTAAGCGAGTTATATAATGTTATACGCAGTATACGGAGTATACGCAGTATATGTCTATATATAACACGTATAACACGTACCTTATATATAAGAGAGGGTTTCTTAGGAGTATAGTTATGTATTTAAAGGACCTCAGTCCCTACCGTAGATAGTTCTCTCCTTATAGTGAATCTTAGAATACAATTGGAGTTAATCTATTAGGCAACCACTCCACCAGTTGTTATTATATTGTTGATTTTGTTTATACCTACATACCCAGCCCAATAATAGAACCCACTGTAGTTCCTGCTATAAGGTTCCGTTATAATAATAACGCCAGCCGTAAACACATAGCTATTACTAAACTTAAAAACTTATAATAATAAAACCGAGACTTTACCAGCTTCTTTTTAGAATTTTTAGGCCTTATTAGCGAACTAGATTGGAATAAAGCCGCTAGAGTTACTACCCTTTAATAAGCTATCTTAGATAAGATTAGAGCCTAGCTAGTAGGTAAAGAACTGCCGAAAAACCTATCTAAATTTGCTATAATATATTAATTAATTAATAAGGACCTTTAATATAACAAACAGACTCATTCCTTAAAGTTAACTACACCTATTACGGGACTCACTCGTTCTCACATCTCTGCGCGTCTTTGACGTTCTTGACCCGTGCTCACGTTCGTCCCGAGACACCTACGCACGTTCCCCTACAACCCCTATTTATACCTTGTACCTGGCACACAAAGACTCTTCTTCTTTATCCAATGTCTTT
>Ga0307507_10004011_pt1 | contig 27009 bp, 7 predicted proteins | sample 7_EM_MG_FD_207223 | JGI IMG/M metagenome (GOLD analysis project Ga0307507, IMG submission 207223) | Populus trichocarpa ectomycorrhiza microbial communities from riparian zone in the Pacific Northwest, United States - 7_EM | ecosystem: Host-associated > Plants > Roots > Unclassified | place...
AGGGTTTTTCCTTCCCCCCCAATAGCAAGGGTTTTTTTCCCGTCAATATTACTTTTCCCTTGTGTACGGAGTAGTCTGCGTGGGCCTAGATAGGATCCGTATTAGACGTTAATCAAAGAATCTACTACTATATAAATGATGTTGCTAAGTTCTTAAATATAAATACTACCCAACTAGAGAAGCCTATTTAAGTAAAAGGCTACAACAGTTAAGCCGGTATGCCGGTTACCCACGTTTTAAAGCTACATATCGCTATTAATAGACGACGCTAGTTCAGCATCCCCTTCTCTATCCTAGACCTAGGGTCACACAACATAATTCTTAGCCAAAAATAGATGTCCTACTTTAATATTTGGCTAAACATTTAATAAAGACAGTTTATCTAGCCAGAGAATAGACCAAAGTTACCCTCCTTTATTAGGGAAATCCGCACCAACCGCAAGACGTTAGCCGCGAAGGCTAATCCTACCTACTAGCAAGATGTTAGAAACCGCGACCTAGCCTTCGCCTAAGAAGATGCCCGCTACGAGGCCGGCAGGAACTCTATACCGACAAGGATACTCCCCTAAAGGACTACAGTTAAGGAGGACTCTACTTACAGAAGTAAAACGGACACTAATGTAGACAACTTCTAAATTGCGGAGATCTGGCCAATAGGGAAAAGGACGTACTAATAGGACATAAAGGATAACCTTTGGAAGATGCAATAAGAGCTAAGAGGAATAAGGACAACGCTAATACCCCAGAAGCCCCTAAGGCCATGGATAACCCTACTATTATATAACACCCCTATAGTAGACATCACGGCAATTAGTGCTATAGGTTTCCACTTTAATATATATTAGAAGGATAACGAAGTCTTTACTACTAGTTTATATGAAATTAACCAGATCATCGCCAAGAGGGAAGAAGTGCTAGTAGAGGAAACTAATAAGGAACTAGTTAAGCGCCTCCTCCCTAATTACCTTTTAAACTATAGAGACGCGTTCTTAAAAGTAGCTTTAGATATACTACCCCCCCACCAAACCTATAATTATAAGATTTAGTTGGAGACCAATAACTCCCTAGGCTATAGCCCCCTTTACTAGCAAACTATAAAGAAACTAAAGGTAATAAAGTAGTACCTAATTAACAACCTCTATAAAGGGTTTATTAAGCCAAGCCAGGCTCCCTTTACTTCCCCTATTTTATTTATAAAGAAACCTAATAAAAGCCTTTATTTCTATATCAACTATTGGAAGCTAAACGCTATTACTCAGAAGGATTAGTACCCTCTCCCTTTAATTAATAAAACCCTTACACATCTAAGCCAGGCCAAAATATTTACCAAGCTTGATGTCCACTAAGCTTTTTACCAAATTAGGATGGACCCTATATTAAAAGACCTAATAATGTTCTATACCCATTACAGGTCTTATAAATATAAAGTCCTTCCTTTTGGACTAATAAATGGGCCAGCCACTTATTAACGGTATATAAATAATGTTCTTTTTAACTACCTTAACGAATTCTGTACAGCATACCTAAATAACATTCTTATATACTCAGACAATAAACTTAAGCACCAAGTTCACGTTAAAAAGGTCCTAGAGAGACTACAGAATGCAGGCCTATAAGTTAATATTAAAAAATATAAATTCGGAGTAAAACGCACAAAGTACTTTAGGTTTATTATTAGTATAGAAGGAATTAAAGTTAACCTAAAGAAGGTTAAGGCAATCCGCAACTAGAAACCCCCTTATACTATAAAAGGAATCTAGTCCTTCCTCGGCTTTTGTAATTTCTACCATCGGTTTATTTATAACTATGGAGTCGTAGCTAAGCCTCTTATACGACTAACTAAGAATAACACGTCTTTCATCTTTAATAATAACTATATAAAAGCCTTTAAGGAGTTAAAGAACTAACTTATCTCCTCCCTAATCCTTTATCCCTACAACCCAGACCTTAAATTAATGCTAAAAACGGACGCCCCCAATAGGGTAGTAGCGGGAGTCCTTTTACAGCTATACCCAGACGGCAAATAGTACCCTATTGTGTTCTTCTTAAAAACAATAGCCCCAGCTAAGTGCAACTACAAAGTACACAATAAGGAAATATTGGCTATTATATAATTATTGTCCCAGTGGCGTGTAGAGCTTAGAAGCATAGACTCTTAGATTAAGGTTTATACTAATTACAAAGCCCTTAAGTATTTTATGACAATAAAACAACTTACCGGTTAATAGGCCTGGTGGGCCGAAATACTCTCCCAATTCTTCTTTATGATTATATACCGCCCCGGCAGGTAAAATGCTAAGGCTAACGCCCTAACCTAGAGAGAACAGGATGTGGGGCCACAAGATAAGCTAAAGGCTCAGTACCAGACACGCGCCCTCCTTTATACCAAACAACTTAACCCGCATATCCTTGAGGAACTAAGCTCTAAACAGAATAAGGTAGTACCTATAAAAGAAAAGACCTTAGATAAACCAATAGGACTAATTAATCGTATCCTAACCACAAACCGCACAGCTAAATCCCTAAAAGCCCTCCGCGATTAAGCTATAGGGGGTAACCCTAGTTTAGAAATAGAAGACAGACTACTTCTATACCAAGAACAGCTTATAATTCCAGATATTAACAACCTACAAACAGAGCTAATCTATAAAGCCTACTATTAAGTCTCTACGGCGTACCCTAGTTAAGACAAAACCTACTAACTACTATCGCCTTATTACTATTAGCGAGGACTCCTATCCGATATAGAACAATTTATTAGAAATTGTTATGCTTGTAAACGCATAAATACCCCTAGGGACCAAACTCCTAGATAGCTGCAACCACTGCCAGTCCCTAAACGCCCTTAGCAACATATTATAATGGACTTTAAATCATTCCTAAAGGACAAATACGGCTACAACATAGCCTTTATAGTAGTCAACCGACTAAGTAAGCAAGCCGTTTCCCTCCCTTACTTTAAGACTATAACCATAAAGGACATAGCCCGTATATACGTAGACAATATCTACCAAATCTATGGCGCTCCTAAGTCAATTGTCTCTAACCATAGACCTTAGTTTATATTGGACTTCTAGAACAAATTCTGCCGCATCCTTAGGATTAAGATTAAGCTCTCTACCATATTCCACCCTTAGACCAACGGCCAAACCAAGATTATAAACTAGTACCTTAACCAGCAACTTTACCCCTTTGTTAACTACTACTAGGATAACTAGTCAGAACTACTACCTATAATAGACTACGCACAGCTCACGCTCCCTTATAATAGTATAGGAATGTTACTATTTAAGTTACTCTATGGATACAGGCCATAAATATCCTTTAATTGGGATAGACCTATAGGACATATAACGGCCCGCGAACGCCTTAGCTATAAAAAGGCCTAGATATTCGCCAAGAGAATATATAGGGCCTAGGAGACTGCCCAAGCAATTATAAAAAGGGCACAAGAGAAGAAAAAGTCTAATATAAACCAACATCGCCGCAAGGTAGACTTCCACATAGGAGATAAGGTATAGGTGTTAATAAAGAACTAGAAAACCTAGAGGCTAAGCCATAAGCTAGACCACCAAATGGCTGGCCCCTATAAAATCCCTAAGAAGGTAGGGCACTCTTTTAAGGTTAAGCTACCAGAGTTAATAAAGATCCACCCTATCTTCTCTCTAGACTGACTGCGAAAGGCCGCAGACAACCCATTACCTGGATAGTATAATGACCCCCTACCACTAATTTAGATTGCAGAGGACAAAGAATAGAAAGTTAAAGAGATCTTAGCAGTGGAGAAGGACTGTAGTACCTTAAAATACTATGCGAGCTAGGTAGGTTATAACGAAGATCTAGAATGGTACCCTATATCCAATTTTAAGTACTCTCCCTATAAGCTACAAGATTTCCACTTAGCCTACCCAGACCTCCCTAGACCACTACGTAAGTTAGATAGCTAGGTTAAATGCTAGGAAGAGGGGTTAGATAACTATAATAATTTAAACAATAATAAAGAACTTAGACAAAGCCTAAGGGCAGGCTTTTTTAGGAGGGGGGGGTAATGTGACGGTGCTAAAGCGCGTCACCGGCCATATTTAACCAATTAGGATTTTCCATGCCCAGTATACAAAATCGCTATTGGCCCGCTTACCACTAGCGCCTTAGCGGCCCTCGCGACATGCCTACCTACTGCCCCTGAACGATTCTTCTTCTTCTTCTCCTTAGCTTAGTATTCTTGTATAGTAGCAATCTACAAGCTTCGGTTTAGAAGCATTTATACAAGCCCGTTACAGATATCGCTAACCTTTTTTGTTAAAAAGTTAATTCTATAGTCTGAGAGACTTTTCTAGCGTTTCTTAAGCGATCCGACTTTGTTTATATATAGAGTAGTTACCTTTTTTAACGAAATTGATCTATACCCCTATAGCAGTTATCATCTTAGAAATACCGTTAAATTAATCCGCGGAAGCAGCTCTATAATTAATAAATATATCTACCTCATCAGCCCCTATAATGTTAAGTAGAAAGCGCCGCTAAATAGGTAATATATCGATAATTAAATCGCCCATTCCCACTATAAACACAATATTAGTTAACCAGCGGACGCCTATCCAAACACCAACTGGGGCATCCGCTAAGCGGATATCAAAGGAAGAGAAGGTTGGAATTATTCTAAAGCATTTACAGGAGTGGCGATAGTCCTTTAGTGACCTTTCTTTAGCGTGGCTACAGCTTGGTGTTAATAAAAGACAAGGCGTAAGAAATAACAAGGCGCAAAAAAAGAAGAAGGAAAAAAAGAAGAAGGCAAAGGGGCTTATTGCTACCATAAAAGACATGCGGATATTGTCTCGGCGTATATATAAACCGGCCTTGTTCCAGGAAGCTCCTCAATCTTTACCTTCTACTCTACACCAATCGCATTAAGTGGCAAGATAATAATCACTACTAAGGCCCGAAGAAGACATGGTATTGCTTATATTATTATACTCTTGCCAAATAAAGTTCTTGCAATAAGTATTATATCTTTTTTCTCAAATAGTAGCCACTTAAGGGCTTTAAGCTGCTCCGCACGTCCATGATAAGAATATAAAAAAGCAATAGCCTTATTAACCTTGCTTAGCTGCTAGGCCTTGCTCTCTCCGTAAAGCGCAAGAAGCTAATTTTAAAGGTCCCATAGCCGTCATTCCTGGTCCGTTCTATAATTTCTCTAAGTCTAATTATCTAACACCTAATACGGCCGCGGCTGTTCTAGCACCTTATTTAACTTCTTCCCTCTCCGGCTAGTAGGTTTTGGTGCTGGCATACGGTAGATTTGCCTGGATATCCGTGACTTGGTAGTGGGCGCGTAATAAGGTTTTAGTAGGTGTTACACACTATAACACGGACACTATATATCCGCCAGGCTATAATGGGTTCTTTAAGGTGGCTATTATAGGTCTATATAGGTTTTATATATATTAGCTAGCGTTTAATAAAGTTATATATAGTTACAGGATTCCTAATAACGCGTTTTTTTTTTTAAAGAAAATGATTATAAGACCTGAAAATACCTAAGTAATAAAAATAATATATTCTGAAAGCCTAGGTTCTGTTATATAATCGATTAACTTTGGGAAGTAATATAAAACATTAGTGTTGAGTTATTTCAATCTCCGCAATCTCCGCAACGCGGATATTGTTGGAACGCGTAAGAACCCTCGGAAATGTGGCTCAGACGTGATTCTGGTGGTTTCGCACAAACGTAGTTAGTAAGCTTGCGGACCGATTGAAAATCCGCACCAACAGAATCGCGTCTGAGCTTGCTGAGGTAAACTGACATAGGCAGACAGACAGACAGGCAGGCAGGCAGGCACTAGGCCTAGTTAGGAAATCAGTACACGGCCGGCGGATCATCGGGAACACCGCCAATTGACGATTTGGAACCTCTGCGAGAGCCTTCCCCCTCGTCTCGATCGATCGATCGATCGCTTGACGCCTGAGTAGACACAGACATAGACACGGACACGGACATAGGGGTAGGTAGGAAGGATCGATTTGGATTATTTAGATAGCTTGAAGCATCCTGTATATAGAATAGGGCCTAAAATTAAACCGATTTTTATATTTTAACTGCTATAAATACTGGAGTATTAATATACCTTATTTTAAAATCTAGAATTCTTGTTATTTTAATTATTATCCTGATTGTCCTAATTATCCTAATTGTACTGATGGTCCTGATGGTCCTGATGGTCCTGACAGTACTAATGGTCCTGGAGGTCCTGGAGGTCCTGGAGGTCCGTGTGGTCCGTGTGGTCCGGGCAACCTCCTGACAGGTTCCTGACAGGAAGCCGAGTGTGAGTGTCTCCTGGAGCTCCTGACAGCCCTAATAGGAGCTGTCAGGAACCTGTCAGTACTGTTAGGAGGCATAAACATTTTCCTGATGCTGTAATAGTTAGACTTTTCTTAAAATTATCTAAATATATATAAGAACTTACCGCAAGGGGTAAGAGTTTAATAAATAGTATTATTAGCTCTTTTCTAGTAGATTAAATAGTTAATTCTAAAAATCTTAGGTACATTTTGCACCCCTTAGTCGGAATAATTCTAACAAGGGTAGTTAAACTGTTTAACTATTATCCCTAACTTATCCTTAGCTTTTAGTCCACTACTAAAAATACATTCACTATAGACAATCTATAATAATTAGTTAGTTTGTTAAAATGGCCATAAGCTCTAAGGAGTTGCTTATATAGCAGTAGCGTTCCAAAACGAATATACGCGCGCTATCGTTCTCCCTTTTGCCAAGAATATTTATATAAATAGCGCAATGCTTAGTATTGTTAGTTAGATTAATAACCTACTACCACCAAATAGATATAGCGCTCGCTAAAGTTGAGTTAGCGGAGAGAGATTTTTTAATATATTAATCCGATAGCTCGATATTAAATGCAATATCTACCTATAATTAGAAAATCGAAAATCGAGATAAATATTAGATATTACCTCGAGAGGATATCTTTCTAGTAGTCTTTGCTTTGGTTTTGTGTATACGACCTAGAAATTTGCCTTTTATAAGTGCTTTTCTACAGGAGTATATCTAGGTGCGTTTATATCTAACTAATATACTATCTAATTCGAGGGTAAAGGCCGACGCTATAATGCAAAAAAGTGAGATATATAAGGAAAAAGAATTAAACAAAGTTTATAGCACTAAGGCGATTAAAGGAGTGTATAAATATAACTAGGTTTACCTTTCCATCCTAAAGAGGACATATATATAAGGGTATATACCTAGTTTATAATTATCTATTACCTTTACCAAGTTACTAGGTTGTTAAAGTGCTGTTAAAAAAGCCCACCTAATCCACCTAATTTACCATTTAGATAACAAGGTGTATAAGATTGCGTAGTTCCTTAGAAAGAGATAAACAACTCTATCCTTGCTACTATAGCTATTTAAAAACTCTTTAAAAGGTAGAAGATAGTTTCTTACTAGGGGCATTTTTCTGTGGGATTATTATAGTAGGGATACGGCGCGTTATAAGAGGATTTTATATAGTAACTTTATATCCTTTTACTATTATAACAAATCCCCTTACACCTCATCTTATCGAAATGCTAAAAGAAATGTCATGGCCATAGGTGGTTGCGTTATTAACTTATATCGCAGCGTTTCTCTTATGTTTTATACTTATACTCCTAGTTATCTATAAAAAGGCGAACTTAAACGTTAGTATTATTATATTAATTATAGGAGGCTAACTCTATTATTGTATCTTGCAGGAATTAATAAAAGCATAGTTTAACTTCTCCTCTCTTTAGGTGCGGGATAGTTTATAGCTTTAATTACGTGGCTTAGGAATCCCAGATCTAAATAACTTAAACTCTTTACTGTAACGGGACTAGCCCAGTCACAGTAGGAATGTCTCGGTGAAACACTCGACAGATGACTGTGTGAAACTGTTTGTAAATGTCTGCAATTGTCTGCAACTGTCTGCAAATGTCCACAATTGTCCGCCGTAATCCACCGTTTTCTACTGAGTTCTGCCGACTCGATTAAGTTCCACCAAATTCCACCAACGTGATGGAATTTGGTCGAAACTTATAGAAATCCGCGTGGGCTTATGCCCACGCGTCTGCTGCCAAGACCCCGAATATTTAGTTACAAGTTCCTATGTTCCTTTCTCTTCTTCACGCAACGTCTTGTACTCTGCAAGAGCTATATACCCATAGATTTAGATAGAATTTATATTGTTCCTTCGAATCTTCCCCGAAGCCTCTTCGCGCCCTCACATTTACCTAGTAAGGTTTAAAGCGCCGCTATAGGAGCCTAAAGCCTTGTCAGCGTAGCTTATAGTGCTATTACTAGTACTATAGGCGCGGTACAAAGTTCTATAAATAATGTGGTGCCGAAGAACTGCAGTTTGGGCACGGAAAATTACACTATTACATTTAACGACTATGTCGATTATAGAAGCCTGCTACTTAACCTTATAAATATTCTGCCTAAAGCCTTTATAAAGATCCTAGGTAATTAACTTAAGAAACTTTAAGCTATGGATAACGTATTAACACGAGTGACTTCTATAAATATTATATACTGCTTAATTCTAGGTTTAGTTTTAGTTGTAATTCTAAGCTTAATATTTTTTTCTTCTACATTTAAGCTTCTATCTTACTTCGAGGCTCGTCTTTAGGCTCTTAATATTTGACTAAAAAGAATCCTTTATGTACTATATTGTTTAGTTTACTACACCCCCTTTTTAATTCTAGCTATTGTCTTGCAAATTTTACTATTTAAAACCAAATACCTCCCTAATCATATTAAGGCGGAGAGGGGAGAGGTTAGTGGATATTGCTTAGGAGCTCTATATTATGTTATAGTTATAGTCTTATTAACCCTCTTTGCGTCATTCTTAACTTTAGATATAAGTTACCTCTCTAATCTCTAAGGGTTTTATATATTAATAGGCACTGCTAGTACTAAAAGCGTAGTTTTAAAAAGAAAGCAGGGGAAAAGTGTCTAGGAATTATATATTTAGTGCAGATATATTGCTTAAATCTATACAGTTTTCTTAAAGGTGGCATTAGGAGAAATAGAAATATATTAACCCTTTTTACGGGTTTTTAGCAATGACTATACTACGTATATATATCAACCTGAATTAGGTATCTTACTACCCTAACTTAACGACCTACCTATTGTTTCTGTTTGCAATTCCGCAACCTTCTACTAATCTATAAATTACTTCCTCCGCGGAGATATATCTTTAAAGAATAGAGAAAGTAGAGAAAATGGGTAACTATAGTTAGCGTTAGAATCAGGAACTATCTTAAGCTTGGCGTTATAGCGGTTAAGCACGCCGCTAGCTAAGGCGGCGCGGTTACTAAGTTAATTATACCATCTCGTCAATTTTGGTGATTAGCGTAGCCACGTCTACACGGCCTTACTTTCCCTTAAAAAGCAAAAATGCCCTATAAAAAGGCCGTGCAGACGTAGCTATGCTAACTACTGGAATTAATAAAATGGTATAGAACGTGCTGGAATTCCCCAAACCTTAACTAGTTCTCGCGATGTCAACTATATAACTTTACGATGCGGCCTAATATACGGCTATGTTTACGCCCCAGGCTCCTCTAGAAAAATATCAACATATTATACTACTTTCGAGTTTCGTAGATGCGCCTTTAACGCCTCTACTAACTGATAAGAAAGCCTTTACCCAAGCTCCCTAGGTTATTACGCTTTTTAAAGATATCTAAGCTAGAAGACATATTAAGCAATACCTATAGACAGAATTCTAGCTTGCGCGAGGGGAATATGAAGAATTAGTGTGTTGGCTTAGGCGAGACGTGTTACTATTTAGATATGTTAAGGACAAGATACGGTACGTTATCCGGAGAGGATAGAGACCAGCTGACGATGGAAATTGGACAGATATGACTATAACAGAAGGAAGAATCGACTTATTGTTTACATACCAACTAGCGTACACGAGCTCTTTATTGATGGCGTTGAGGACGCAATTCAAAGTCAGCTGAAACTGATTCGTAACGGATTAGACAGGGCGGCCCTCTTTACGCGGAAGGTGCGCCCAGCCCATTCTACTGAAGTTTATTTTCAAGTCGACACTCTGCCTGGCACAACGTCGAAATATAAGCCGGATGCTTCTTTTTGGCATAAAGATACACGATACCCTAGGGTTATAATTAAGTCGCATATTTATAGAAGAGGAAAAGGTTGTGCTAGCTAGCCGAAGATTATCTTCTGGATTCGAATGCTATCGTGCAAGTTGTTGTTGGCCTGGATATTAAATACGGCAAGACAGGGTCACGCAAGGCAATATTGTTAGTGTGGCGAACTTATGTGGTCAATACTGCTAATGGGGATAAGTTAAGAGTGGTTTAAGGAGTTGCGGATAATGTATACACTCTTTCTTCTTTACTCTAATATTCTTTATCGGCGTTCCGCAATAACTAAGGAAACCCTACTAATTATCTAGGCCTATAACTTTAGCTAAGAGACTTTGCTTGTAAAGAACTTATATATAATAAAATTGGAGATAAAGATCAAGAACTAGTTGTCTCTATTTAGCAACTCTACAAATACCTTAATGCGGTAGAGACTATAGTAGGACAGCCGGAATTACTTGGCGAGTATTTAATTGCTTCTAGGCTTAAGAAGCGCAAAAGGCGTCCACCTCCTAAGCTCTAGGGTGCCCCCTATTAGGTAGGGGGCTACAACAAATTATTTACAATGGGTAACCTATATTGATCTAAACTAATAAGCGGGATTGCTACGCGAGGCAGAATAATTCTACCTATAAAATATTTATATAATTTACATATAATCTATTTAAAGATTTAAATTATAGGCAAGTCGTATTAGAGAAATATAGGATAAAATAATAGAGTAATAACTAATACCTAGACATTTAAAGGCAGATAGGCTAGCTCTTAGCACTTAGTATATATATTTACACTGTATATCCTAGAGTATTAAGCTTTATCTAAGCTTTCTGCGCAATAACTACTTGGTTTTTTATATTATAGAGAGCCTCTGGCCTTTAGGTGTAGGCGAAACAAGCAATATAGAAATCCTTGCTTAGTGAGGTCCTATTAAACCAAAATTAGAAACCTATTGTAGCTGTCTAGCTATTGTAAGTTGGTACTATTTGGTTAACCTCTAGGGAGGTAAGGTTATTATAAGTAAGGCAAGGCCCTTTGGCGCATTTATTAATACTAAAGGGAAACTATTAGTTGTATATATTGTCTAAGGCAGCATTATAGTTACTAAGCAGCGGAAGGCCGGGTATAGTATAGCTTTAGATGGGACCTATATCTACAGTAAGTGGGGCGGCGGTGGTGGAAGGAAGGAGGGAGATAATAGGGAGGATAATAATAGATATATATATGTTAATATTATAATTTATTCCAATTTCATAAACACAGAACTTATTTGCCTATTATGTTTAGTTATTTAGGGTCGTGTTAGACCTTAGTAGAGAACTTAAAAATTGCTATAGAGTATAATAAGACCAAAGGGGATAGGAGCGCTTAAATACGGAGCTAGAGTTAGGGATCTTTAGTTAAGTTAAATAAAGTAGTAATTTTTGCCATAACAAATTTCGGCGGATTGTGGTAGAAAACTTTCCCTAGCTTTAGATCCTCGTTAATACACAATTCAATTATATAATATTGTGGTCAATTATTGCGAAGATATTCCTGGTCCCTAAAGAGCATGTCTATTAGCGTATCAGGCACCCAGAAATGCCTATAATATTAAGGAAATGCTTCCTCTAAAAATTGGTGGCCTTATATAATTGTACTCTTAAAATTACTACCTAACTTAGAAAGTAGATTTACTATAAAGGACTTAATTTACTAATAAATTATAAAGATAATTATCTATATAAAGCATACTACTTCTATTTTTATAAATTTTACTAGTAATACCTTATAAATACATTATAAGGGGACTTTGTAGACAGGGGGCTATAAGGACACAATTGTGGAACAGGATAGATTGGTAAGAGAGACGAATCCTTAAGGAGGTAAGGCCTCTGGGATCGTGGAAACTATATACTACGGGCACGTGCCTCCGGCACGTAACCGGCGACCATCCGAGGGGCGTCCGGAGGTTGTCCTGAAGGCAACCCAAGATGTCCGCAATAATATCCCTTACATTACCCCCCCCCTTCTTACGGTCGGCCCCCGATCGCCATTACCTTGCAGTAGGGAGATTATAAGGGCTCGTCCCAGAAGGGGTTTAAAGAGATATTAGTAAGCTACTATATATTATCTATCTATCTAACCCCTGCTTTAAACTCCTAAAAACCTTAATAAGGAAAAAACATAACTAGAGAAAAGACGTAAGGATTGCTAGGAGACCCCTTAAAAGCCTACTAGAAACGTGCTAGTAACTACCTAAGCTAACCCAAGGATTTTCATGCAACTCTACTTCTAAGCCTTTATACCAGTCTGCAATCAATCACGAGTGTTATAGGCAATTTGGTGTTCCTAATATGGTTCCGTAGGACCTTTTGGTATAGGATTTAACGTATAGAGCCTTAGCTTGCCGTCATCTTTAACCTTTAAGATATTAATCTATGATCCTTTCTCGTTGGTTCTATGCTATATATTTAGCGTAGCTCTACTGCCTAGCAAATAGAAGGGATACTTCGCAATAGCGCCTCTAGCTATTATACGATTTATCAAAAACGTCTATAATATTATTCTTTAATACCATAGTATCGTTTAGGTATAATTTTACCTATATACGTCTATAATTGACGTCTTAATTACCTTCCCCGGCCGCGTAATTAGTTTTTGTAAGGAAGTAATAACCAAATAGCTTATACGCGTGTTTCCTTCCTTCTAAATTGCGCTATTGTAACGGAGTTATATTGGCAAGGTTACGGCTATTTACTAGAAGGGTATTGGGAGGTAAAGTATAGAGACACCTTACTTATTAAGCTGCTCCTTTTCTTCAACACCTCACTTCCCATCATCGCCCTTCGTCCAAATTTGGACGTATCTTCAATATATTATTAAGATTTTTCTTTTTTTTTATTATCAATTCAATATGCCTTTTTATTCTCCTGCTAACTGCTCTTCTAATCCGATTCCATAGCGTATTCTAGCCCTACCGCTATATATAAAACCCCAACCTCCGCTAACCCGCAACTAGTGCTGGTCCTACCTAAATAACTTTACATGCACGTTCTTAAAAGACTAGAAGTCTGATAAGAAGATTCTAGATGCTTGCAATAAGACCTACTATATAAGGTCCAACACCTTTAGTCCTTATAATTAATGCATACGTACTAAGAGCGGTAGTTACGTTAAGGTGAGCTTTCCTATCCTTAATAGGTTTCCATTGCTAACTTTAGGCTTTAATATAGCCTAGGCCTAAGTAGTGACGATCCTTTAATGTCCTTAACTACTACATTGCCTGGGCTCTCTCTTATTCTAATGCTAATGCTAAACGTCTAGGTTAAATTTAAGACTATACTACAGCCATCTATACCGCCCATAATTCCCAGCAAGCCAGCCAGTAACGCCTAATAAGGGAGCAAGGTTAGTATACTAAGGATAGGGTAAGGGATGGGGGTGATAAAAAGAAGGTCGCCGTTTACCATAAAAAGGAGTTCGCGCATACGCGTTAAGTTTCAAAAGAGCACAATATAATGCGGTATTAGGTAGGTTACCCTTCGGGTACCTAGCAGATAGGTAACTAATAATTGCTATAGTAAGGTCTTAGTGGTTCTGGTCTTTACCAGCCAGCCAATATCTCTATTTATTCTGGGCTTAAGCGTGTCTTTATTAACTATAAGCTTACGCCTTAAGAACTTTATTAGTACTGGTTTGGGCCTAATATTAATGTTAAGCATTTAAGGATCTCTGCTCTATCTACACCTTATTAGCCTACCCCCGTTTTTATGCCTACCTATACTCCTACCAAGGGATCTGGATCTGGATCTCATTCCCATTAGCCATCACTTAGTGGGCCAATGGATACTAATCCTACACCTAGGGATAAGGCATAGTGGCTTTTAATTTGGGCATTTAGGATTAATTCTTGTACATAGTAGCGATCAGGAAGGCCTTGTAAAGCATTTAAAAAGGCATAGGAACACTATTCCTAATATAGACTAATAAATAGGAATGCAATTCTAGCAAAATACCCTATCAATTCTATACTATATATGTAAAAGGCTGAGGACCTATTCTACCTTAGGCCATAGCCCTAATTAATCCTTATAGTTTCTGGAGCTTGTCCGTTCTATATCTAATTTAACCTATTTACTCTTTAGGGCCTCTCTTAGCCTACCACAAGCTTTCTTTATAGGTTGCGATAACACTGTAGTATTAGAGCGCTTTCTGCGATTTATAGATTATGGACCTTGGTCCTAATATTCTTTTAGAATATCTTTATAATAATTAAGGTGATCCTCTGGTTCCTATATAGAGTCCTTAGCGGGCCAGCCTAGCCATTTAACTTTATATTAAAGCTTGTTCTTAATAGACTTATAGCGTAGTATAGCCTCAACCTTATACCGCTCGCCCACCACTTTAGGGTGTTTAATTGGGCCTAGACGGAAGTTCTTTTCCAGCAGTAGTCTATGCTATGGATCCAGTAGATTTACGTAAAATACTAGATGCACACAGGCTATAGATAGGGGTAGCTAGAGATAGTAGGCTAGCTTGCTAATTTGTTCCTTAATTTAGAAGGGACCTAGGTATCTTGCATTAAGCTTCTTTAATGGTTGACGGGTCTTAATATTTATTAAACGTAATAGAACCTCATCGCCTACGCCAAAATGCTTGTCCTAGTATTTGCAGTTGTACCAAAGTCTCTACTACTCTTGCGCATCTTATAGGCTCTGCTTTGCATGCTTCCATTACTCCTCCTATTCCTTAAGGTATCCTTATACTCTCCTATGGATGTCCTTGGACTTCCTGGTAGGATCCTATAATTAATCATGCGGCCTTAGCCAGTAATTATTGGGTATACCATTAAATCCCAATAGTTGGACGCTATAGGCAATCTGGATTGGTGCAAACTAATATAATGCATATTGTTTTGAGTTATAAGCGTACTCCGCGTATAGAAGTAGCTCGCACTAATTGTTTTACTAGTAGTTTAGATATATTTGCAGATATAACTCCAGTTCCTAGTTCTGGCGTTCCGTTTGCCCATCTATCTGTAGGTGGAAAGCCGTACTATAACGGTAGTCTATCTTTAAATGAAAGCATAGATCTAACCAGTACTGGCTTATAAAGACGCTGCCCCTATTAGTGATAATAGAGTACAGTTAATCTACTTTAAGAAAGCATTTCTCCTTAATTAGGTTTATAAGCGCTTGTGCGTTAATCGTCTTGTTAATAGGAAGGTATTGGACGTACTTTAAAAACCTATTAATAAGTACTAAGACCAAATTGTATGTTTGTCCTTGCCCATCTTTTAAGGGCGGGAGATCCGTAATAAAGTCTATAGCGTAATATTGCTATGGCTTACTAGCAGGGGGAACTAATTTAAGTAAACCCTATAGCTTATGCCTTTGGATTTTGTATACTTAACACTTCTCACAGTAGCTAATATACTCCTTTGCTTCCTGCTTAAGCTTTAGCCAGTAGTATTTGCGTTAAAGTAATTCCACTGTTTTAACTTAACTATAGTGGCCGCCCAGAGGATTATTGTGATTCCTTATAAGGATCTTCTATTATAGATTTACTTCTTATAACACCCAAACCTTGCCATTTCTACGCAGTAGGCCCATTAGGTCCAGTTCCTAATTTTAGCGCCTTTTAGCTTCCTTTCCATCACGTTTCCGGTCTACTTCCGCATTAAAGATAGCATAGGAGGCGTCCCTCTATTATACCTTATAGATGAGATCCGTTAACCTTTTAGATGGTTCCCGGGTAAAAGCTGTTTCGCCTTATACTGCTCCAAGTACAAGACTAGATGGTACCATAGATCTTGCAACTTTTTAGTACGCGTACATCAGGAAGGCCGCTACAAGGTTAAAGTCCTTTAGTTATTATAGGGCTCTGGGTTCCGATTGCTCTATAGCTTTACTTTTGGTTTAAAAGGATAGCTTAGCAATTAAGGGTAGTGTATTACCAGGTTCCAAACTTGTGTTAGGGACGTCCTATCTAGGTATTTTTAGACCCTTATTAGCAATGGACCAGGTACCAGCCGGAACGTCAGTAGAGACCAATGGGGTTTGCACCACCTAAGACTTAGTGCATAGAGCTATAGGTACTTAAGCATCCTACACCCAGAGCTTGTTCTGCAATATAGGGAGTAAGATATCTATTATCTATTTTCCTTCTCCTATTTTAAAGCCTTTGGCATAGTCTGGCCGTTATAACGGTCCATTAGCAGGGTTATTTTCCCCTGGCTTATATTCGATCTCAAAGTTAAATTATATAAGCTTCTCTGCCTATCTAGCTTATCAAAGTATAAGCTCCTTTGTAGTTATAAAGTAGCGTAGATTATAATAATCTAAGAGTACACGAGTGGTATAGCTCACGTGCTTAAGGTAGTGTCGCCACTATTTAAAGCAGTTAACTATAGTAAGCAGTTCCTTATTGTGGGTATAATACCTGACTTTAGGTCCCTGGAATTTTCTGCTATAGAATACTACCGGTCTCTAGTAGAGCTAGGTAGCGCCCGAATGCCTATTAGGTTGCAGTAGGATACTAGTAAGGGCAAAATTTAATACATTAGTAACTATTATTAGTGGCTAATCTAGGTCGAAATACCGTAATAGTGGAGCTTCTGTAAACTTTGCGCGTAGTTCCTAAAAGGCTTCCTAGACCTTTCCGGGCCATATCTATAGTTTGTACCATTTGGTTAGTCCCTTCTTAGTTTTCTTCTTTCTTACCTTTAAGCTTTTTGCTCCTTAGGCTGGGTCTTAGGAAGCTTTAGTAATATAGTTAAATAGGTATTAGGCAACGTCTAAGTAGTTATAAATAAAGCGCCTATAGAAATTAGCAAAGCCTAGAAACACTTAAATATCCTAATAGCTCTCTAGCTCTGGCCACTCTTAGATTGTCTGCACTTATATTAGATCCATAACTATACCTATAGGCGTTATAATATAACCCAGGAACTCAACCTGCTTAGTATTAAAGACACACTTTAACGCCTTAGCATAGAGGCCCTAATTATCTAAGCATTCCAGCACTTCGCGGATATGTTACTTGTGCTAATCCTTATCTTCTAAGTAGATCAGAATGTCATCTAGGTAGACGATATATATGCGGTCAACTAGTCCCCCTAAGGCTCTATAAATATACGATTAAAATGTCGCAGGCGCATTAGCCAGCCCAAAAGGCATTACCATATACTTAAAGTGGCCGTATTGGGTTTTAAAAGCGATCTTCCACTTATCCCCTTCTTTAATATGGAGCCTATAATAGGCGTCTTATAGGTCCAGCTTTGTGAAGATCTTTACCCTAGATAGTTAGTCCAGCATTTCACTAACTAGTAGTAGTGGGTAACGGTTCTTAATTATAATCTTATTAAGACCGCGATAGTCTATATATAGCCTTATAGTCCTATCTAGTTTTGGAACAAAGAGGATTGGCGCGCCTACTGGTGACTTACTAGGCCATATCCATCCCTTTTCCAGTAAGCCGTTAAGGTACTCCTATAGGATCTCAAGCTCTTTACAAGAGAGGTTATAGATAGAAAAGTTTAGTGGTTATTTACCTTCTTCTAAATTAATTATATAATTGTATTCCAAGTTCCGCTAAAGAACTTTTGCTCGCCTGCCCGAAAATACCCTTAGTAAGTCCCTTAGGCCTGCTAGGATATTTAATAAATTAGGGTTGCGTTCGTCCTCCGTGTCATCGTTGGGTAGGTCCTAGAGGTCCCTTGGGACGCTTACAGGCAGCGTCGCGCGCTATAGTGGCTGTTTATATATAGTTGACACTATACATTAAACAGTTTTATGCGGTAGCCAGTAGAGGGTAGAGAACTCTTTAACATAGTGTTTAAGGTATTATAGCATACTCTCTATATATTGCTTAAGCCAGAGTAACCTATAGCGGTGGAAGTATCTTATAGGATCTTTAAGATCGCCACCTCCCTATAGTATCTCCGCGACCTATCCGGCAGTTCCCCGTAGGGTATCCGTTACAGAAGGGTTATCGCCTATACTAGGCTCTATACCCATCTTGCTATAGAACAGGGGTTAGATCTAATACTCCTTTAGGTATAGGGCGTATACTGTTTCTCCTAGAGCTATATCTTCTAGGATGTCTTTTAAGCTTATTAGTAAAATACGCCCTTCTAATTCTTTATTGTTCCACCATTTAAAGGCTCCTATCTTAAAGCGTATCTTAGGATCTGCTTCTGCAAGCCAAGAATATCCGAGAATAAGGTTATAGCCTATAAAGTCAGCCACCTAGAAGGGTTGCGGGCTAACCACCTTAGTGCGGTTATGCATATCGGCCACTAACACTATAAGCTTATGGGCACTATGTAGTTTAATCCAATGCTTATCTAGAAACCCTACAATAGGTTTCCGCTACTTTAGCAATAGGATAAGCTCATGCTCTTTTACCAAATTATATTATATAAGATTAATTTCGGCGCCGCTGTTATATAGTGCTTGGAACTGACGTACCTCGCCTATAAGGAGTACTATTTCTAGCTTAATAGCAATACGGAGAGTCTCTCCTTCCATATCTTGCCCTAGTTGTAGCTAGGAGAGGTCCGCAACTAGGGCTTTTCTTTTTTTAGATTATTAGTGCAGTTGTCGCCCTACTTATTTTTCCAATTGGGTTTGCCTCCAGAGAAGTTTTCTCTTAACTTTTTAGAGTATTCCTATAAGGGTGCCGGACGGGTATTGGGTTGGCCCCAAAAGTCTTTTCCATTACTTAAGGTCCCTAACTTTAACCCTTCCGGATTTCTCTTTAAGAACGGCTTCTTTAAAGTTTAGGTCTGCCCTATATTACTACTAGAGTGCCCGCGTTTCTAGTTACCTCTTAGCTTCTTGCTAGAAGAGGTCTAGTTCCTTACCGCATCCTTAGCATTTAGAACCGCTCATTTAAAATCCGCATATGTGGTAATCCGCGATAGGGCTCCTACACACTTCATTTTATTACGAATTGCTGGCTTAATTCTAGCCTAAATAAATCCAATTTTCTCCTTCTCGCGGATGCTACCGTTCTCGTTTTTAAAGGGCTCTGGATCTATTAGTTAAGCATAAGTTTCTATAAAGTTTATAAACTAGCGGAAATCGTGGCGGTTAAGCTATATCCCATTCTAGAATAGTTCTGCGTAATTATATTATATAACATGCGGATCTTAAGTCCACTTCTTTAGGAAGGTTTGTAGCTGCGGCTATATAGTAATTTGCTCTTTATTAAGCTAATTTAGTACAATCTAGTTTAGGGATTAATTTTTAATCTTACTAATAATCTAACGGGTACGCTCTTTGGTATTATCTTATATTATTAGCATCTTAAAGAAGTTATCTATTTCACGAACCCAATTATCTAATTATTGGGCGTTGGGTTTCTAGCGGAGTTCTAGACTACCAGAGGCCTTAGCCAGTCAGTCTATATCCTTTTTCTATTCGCTGTATAGATACCTCTTTAAGTCTTCTATACCTCCTTAGGTAGGTACTGGGTATCCCCTAGGAGGCCCTTAGCCTTAGCTAGGTTATAAAAGATTTTATCTAGCTTGGATTAAGCTCTACTAGATCTAGACCTACCCCTAAAGGTTTTTAATGTGTTTATTAGTAGCTCCTTCCTATATGGCTTCTGAGAGCCTTGCGGCAGCTTCCTAATATCCTCCTTAAAGAAAATCGGTGTAGGGCTCTTAACTTTCCAACCTTAAGCCCAGGGAAGCTCCGGCTATAGAGGTAGTGTTAGTACTAGTAGCTAATACGGGTTTCCCTATAAGGCTTAAGTCTTAAGTTAGTGGTTAGGTTAGATTGCCTAAAGGGGTAGGCCCACTTAGCTTATAAGCAGTCTATACACCACCACTATACCAATTGTGGGCCGGTGGTCTTTCGGGAGGGTTCCGGTTGGGTCCCTAATTAGGCGTATTAGTGTATTCCTCTAGCATTTCTAGTTTAGGGGAAGATTTTAGGGTTATGTCTGGCGCTTAATCTTCTAATTAGCCTAAGTAGGGCCAGAGGGGTTCCGGCTGCTTTCTAGCAGTATTGCGACCATTATAGAGGGTGTCTGCGTTTTCCTTAGCGTTGCTAGTAACCGTAGGTGTGCAAGAGTCTTCGAGCTCTTAGTGCATCTGGGTATTAGGGCTCGTTCAGCCATCTTACCTAGAGGTTTATATTGTCGCAATCTCTTACTATTGGAGGGACCTTCCTGCCTTAGCGCGACGGCTGTCCATAAGGTATTCGTGGAGTTTCCATTTAGGTTGTCGCGAGATTTTAAGGGAGAATGGTGGATATAAACAAAAGATGTAAATAAATAATCTGGTCCTTAAAGCCAGCTACCCTTCTAGATGGAGTAGGAAGGATTTAAATGTAAGGGGACTTTATAGACAGGGGGCTATAAAGACATGATTATAGAATAGGATAGATTGGTAAAAGAGACGAATCCTTAAAGAGGTAAGGCCTCTGGGATTATGGAGACTATATACTACGGGCACGTGCCTCCGGTACGTGACCGGCGACCATCCAAGGGGCGTCCGGAGGTTGTCCTAAAGGCAACCCGAGGTGTCCGCAATAATATCCCTTACATACATCTTCCGCAACTACAGAATGGATATCCTTAGAGAAGAGTTTTATAGTTATAATAATCCTAAAACACGCCCCACCCTATATTATCAATTAGATATAACTTACTATAAAGGTATTTTTAACGCAATAGAACCTAATATCTGCTGCGATTTATACTCCTGCCTCTACAGCGATGCGGACTAAAAAGACGCACTTATACTTATAGATAATGCTCTTTATAATAAACTGCTTATAGGTATAACTAATAAGGAGGTTATATTAACCCTTAACCTAATACCTAGTTAACAGCTTATAACTTTAATTTTCTAGCTTAAAGAGTTATATTATATAAGAGTTCTTAACTATATAAGCAAGTGGGAGTTAGGAAGAGTAACTCTAATTCTTAAGTTATATAATCTAAGTCGTTTTTATTATCCGCGCTTAGTTACGGTCGATTTATTACTTAAAAAATGCAATAGCTGTAAAGATCTCTATAATCTGGGGGAAACTTAATAGATCGTAGATTGTAAAGTTTATACCGTCTATCTGCGATGCAAGTTAGATAAGAATAAGTGCCTAATTTATATACCTCCGAAGAAACCTTTAAAGAACATTCTCTCTTACCAATTGTGGGATTATCTTATAGCAATGAAGCCTATATATATAATGGTGCTTGGCCTTATATCTTAGCCAGATAATTTAATTAGTTACGCCCTAGTACTCTTTAGAGAGAATGGGCCGATATATTAGTATAAGGTACAAGTATTGGAAGGTTATTTTAGTAAAGTATTTACAGATAATCTTAAAGCTTTTAGATCTCTTTTGGTTGATTTACAATTTAATAAAGTATAGTCTATTATATATAAAGGTCCCTATGAAGGAATTGGCTATTATATAAGAAGAATATATTAAGGAAAGAAGAGTTTTAGAATTCCTTAGCGTTATATAAGTTTTCTTCTCCCTCGGTTATATATCAAACGCTAGTTAGAATAAGTAAATATAAATAGGCTAGCTGCTAAGTAGTATCTCTAAAGTATATATAAAAGGTTGTGTTAATAGAAATAATTTTAAGTATATAAGCTAGTATAAAGTAAAAATATTTAGTTCCTTAGTAACTTAGAGTAATAATTTACACTAGTGCTTACATACGTCTTCCTTACTATACTTATGCCTTAATTAACTAAGTCGCTAACAATAATTGTTAGGATATAGATGCGTGTTTAATTATCGCGAATATATTCCTGGTCTCTATCGAGCATGTCCACTAGCGTGTACTTAAACCTATTTAGACATATACGATAATATTATAATTAGCAGTACAAAGAACGCCTAGAGGTAAAAACTTTTTACCTTTCTACTATAGCTATAAACCACGCTTACGCCAATGCTTTAAGTACCTAGAAATACCTATTATACTAATAAAATACTTCCCTCTAAAAATTGAAGGCCTTATGTAATTATTTCTTCCAAATTACTACTTACTCTAAAAAGCAGATTTACTATAGAAGACCTAACTTATTAGTTAATCGCTAAGATATTAAAGCATACTTCTTCTATTTCTATAAATTTTATAAGTAATACCTAATAAATATATCTTCCCTAGCTCCAGAATAGATATCCTTAAAGAAGAGTTTTATAGCTGCGATAACCCCAATACGCGATATAGCCTATATCATCAATTAAATGCAGTTTATTATAAAGTTGTCCTTAGAAATATAGAGCATAATACTTACTATAATTTATACTCCCGTCTCTACACTAAGTTAGACCAAAAAGAAGTACTTATTCTTATGGATAATGCTACTTGCACCAGATTGTTTACGCGGATAGCTAATAATAAGGCTAGGATATTAGCCTTTAACCTAATAAACGACCAGAATTTCTTAATTACATTATACTGGCTTAAAGAGTTACTTTATATAGGACTCTTAAAGGATATAAGCCAAGCAGAGTTAGAAAGAGCGATTTTGATTATAACTATCCGTAATAAAAGAGGAGCGAAGCAGCTGGCTCCTTCGCTATTAATTACAACTAGTTCGCCATCTAAAATATACGCTTAGTATAAAGATGTTTATTATATAGGGGAATCCATATAGTCCGTAAACTGTTATATTTATTCTTTCTATAAGTAATATAGACCTAATAACGATAAGAATAAGTGTTCCGTCTATATACCTCTAAAGAACATTCTCTCCTACTAGTTATGGAAATACCTTAAAGCATAAACTGGCAGAATAATAATAATCGGCCTTATGTCTTAGCTGATATCCTTAATTCGCTACATCCTAGTAATCTTTAAAGGCAATGGGTAGACGTATTAGTATAAGGCGCAGGAAATTAAATTTTATATAGGTAGGGAGAGTTTTAGGGCATTGCTAGATAAGTTTAGAGCTGTTCCAATTGATTTACAATTTCGTTAGATATAATCTATAAATAGATTAGCAAATAAAGGACGAAATTAAACCCTATAAGTATCTAAAATTCCTATTTAACTAGCTAGTATATCCTTTAGCTTTAAATAGAGTAGTTTTTCTTTATAGATCAATCTATACACAAGTTCTACTATTTAACAATACTATATTAGTATAAATAGTCCTAGGTAAGTAAGCAGTTTGAAGAAAATCCATTTATTTTCTTATTGCCTTTAAAAGGGGTATACTATCCCTTGTAATAGTAGCGTCCTACTACTAAGTAATTATATAACCGGCTTGTATAAATGCCTTTAAATTAAAGCTTGTAGGTTGCTACCATATAAAGATATATTTAGTAGGTAACGCGCTCTATAATTAAAATATCTTATTAACTTAATCTAATTGATTCGATAATTATAGGACATATTTTATAATTGCAAGGGATAACACATCCACGTGCTAGGCTATGTATTAGATAGTATATAAAAGAACACAATATTTAGATTCTAAAGTATATCACTGTACTTATAGAGAGTTTATATAAAATTTAAACACCATTTACTTCTTTAACCTTCCTTTTTAATGCTTATATTAGCCTTTGTTTAGTAATAAATCCTTTTATAAACCCTCCTTGGTATTCCCTATTCTATTTCTCTCTAGTCTATTATCTAGGGGATCTCTAGAAAGATATAATAGCGGAGAGGCTAAGTTATATAAAGGTGGAGATAAAGCTATAGTGGGCGTTTCTGGTATGTCTTTGGCCTATTAAAAAGCCCAGTGGCCCATTTAAGAAATGCGAACCTATATGCGATAATAATAGACTTGCCTTAGTGTTGTGTTTTAGATAACAATAATAATACACATATTTAGATCTTTAAGAGGATAAATATTTAAGCAAGTAAGATAATTGTGATTATTTTAATGCAGAAAGACAAGAATATACTTACTAAAACTCCCTTTAAAGAGAACTAATATTTTAAGGAGAATAAATACACGTAACCCTAATAAAGGGTTTGCATAATAAGGGGGGTTAAGACTAATAAGACCAATAAGATCGGTAACATATTACTTTTAACTAATAATATATCACTTTTCGGCTAAGGGTGAAAAAATAATGTTTAACTATTATAACCTAGCCTTATACTAGAACCTTTTAGTATAACGCGCTAATCCTTACACCCTAGCACTAGTAAGAGAACATTTTAAAATAATCTGCGGAATATTAACTCTATTAGCAAAATACTACTCAAAATGCAACTTCTTACTGTGGCTTCCATAGCTATCCTAGCTATTACTCCTATTATGCAAGCTGCTTAAGCCAAAATCTATAATAAATGCTTATTTTAAGTCTACCTTTAGTTAGTTACTGCGGACTATTTATCTAATATAATTACTCTTTAGCCTGCCGATATCTATAATAAGACATACTAAGTGCCTAGTTATGGCGGTATGTTATTAAAACTCTCTATTATAGAAACAACTATAAACTCTACCCCTATTACCTAATTTGAATACACTCTAGTAGGAGGTAAAATTTAGTATAATATATTAAATGTCAATTGCGTAACTAACTCCTGCCCTTTTTAGCCTTATAGACTATATATATAGAGTAGTCTAGGCCACCTAACTCGTAGCTGTATTGCTAGCGTACCTATTTGCGTAGGCATATATAATAACCCAAACGATAATAAAAATACTCTCTTTTGTGGTAGGAATTCTAATATATCACTTTATATTGGTATGCTTTAACAACGTGCAGAATACATATATCACAATGATATGTACTATGCGGTGTTGTAGATGGATGTTGTCTTCCAATACAAAGAAGGGTGAGGAACTTAAGGTTCCTTACCATGCTAGTGCCGCGGTGACACGTGACGGCAACTTGCCTCACGTAACGGCAACTTGCCACATATGGCGGCAATTTGCCTTCTATTGCAATGCAATATATTCTAGCTACACTAGGAGTACTTTAGAAAATGCGGAGGACTAGTATCCTACAACTGTGCAGTTTAAAAATCTATATATACACTTCTCTTTCTTTTCTTCCTTCCTTCCTTCCTTCCTTCCTTACCCTATGCCTTTATATTAGTGCTATTGTCAGTAGCACGTTCTACCCATTCTACTGTCTTTAACTTGATTCGGTTTGTGTTAATAAGTCACTTAAGAGCTAATAACGGTTTGCTTTTAGTTATAGCGTCTATAGGGTTACTATCTCCATTAATCCACTTAACTTTAGCTATTTCGCGTCTTTTATATAACTGACGTAGGCATATAATATCAATTATGAGTCTCTTCTCCTATGTAGTTCCTAGTTTAATGAGGCATTTATAGATTAGCTTTAAATTAGTATAAAGAATAAGCGGTAGGCTGATGTTAAGTTGCAATTTGACTATAGCCTTAATTGTAGCGCCAATGTCGAAACCATGGGCTATAGTATATAATTTGGAGGCTAGTACGCTTCTAGTAATTCTCTTACACTTAACTAAGAACTAGTGGACGACGTTTGCCTTATTTAATAAGTCTGCTAGTACTAGGATATATCCAATCTATAATAGGAGATCCTTGTTGTTTGCAAATAAGAAATTAGTAAATATAAGTAGTTATAATATCTCTATATTAAGTTTAATAAAGCTTAAACCTCTTATTAGGTTCTCAATTTGCCACTAAATCCTCTTATTAAGCAGTTTTGCGTCTTTCTTATTAGGGTTAATCACCTAAGCAGCGTAGGATAAATCAAAAGAAGCTTTAGGCTGGCATATAGACGCAATATAAGCTCCTCTTGCTCATTGGGCGATGTATTAGTCCTTAAGTGTGAGTGCTGTGCGAATAGTGCCTCTGGAACTAGTTATTGTGATAGCTTCCTTAATATTAACAAGGGTCAAGTTCTGGCATTAGCGCTCCTGCGTAAGCGTAATTATATAATCCTGTTATTGGATAATGCCTCCGTTAAACTTAATTAGGTGTTCCAGCGTAAGTTATTCGCGTTCCTTGGTTAGGAACTTAGCTTTTTTAATCTTCTCCTATTCTAAAGCTGTAAAGACTAAGTTGGCTAGTAGGAGGGTGTTATTAGTCTATAAACTAACTATTCCAAAATTTATAGGGTTGTTGAGGTGGAGTAAGCAAGGGTTATAAGTAGATTGGCTTATGTTTAGTTCTTTAATATAGTGGTTATAGTAAGTCTTAAACCAATAATTGCCTGCCTTAGGAATGCCGTATAAAGGTCTAATAACCTTTAGAATTATACCTTATAAGACTCTAAGTGCCGTACTAAGTTCGAGAGGTGCCCTGATATAGAAGTCTCAATTTAGTCTTATAGCTAATTGTATATAGGCCTGTGAAATATCTCATAAGTAGAGATATATGCCACTGTTCTAAGTTATGGCCGTAATACAGAGAATAAGGCGTTGGCTGACTTATTAGATTATAGGTGATTGGGTTAATACAAGGTCTTTTTCTAGGTTATTATATGCCTATACAACTAGTCTTAACTTCTTAAAGGCTTTATTAGAACCGGGGTTCTTAATCTTATCAACAAATCTAGAGTTAAATACTCTGTTACTTTGTGGTATATCTTTAGGGTTGACCAGTTTGAAAACTCCTTTCTTAAGTAATCCCTTAATTTCCTTTTGGCGTGATACTATAAACTAATTGGACTTTATAAGTTGATTATTATCCTCATCTTGTAGATATATTAAAATGTTCGCGGCACTAGCTTTAATAGGGTACTTGCGTAGTTTACCTCTTCCACGCTTAACGGGTTAAGGTCTAGGTGTGACGGCTCGCACAAATGCCCCTAAACCGAAGCTTGTGGATTGCTATCTAATGAAGATACTAAGCTAAGGAGAAGAAAAGAAGGGGGTCGCCAGGACCATAGTAAACATATATAAAAGGGCAGCCGCTAAGGCGCTAGCGGTAAGCGA
>Ga0307507_10004012_pt1 | contig 27001 bp, 3 predicted proteins | sample 7_EM_MG_FD_207223 | JGI IMG/M metagenome (GOLD analysis project Ga0307507, IMG submission 207223) | Populus trichocarpa ectomycorrhiza microbial communities from riparian zone in the Pacific Northwest, United States - 7_EM | ecosystem: Host-associated > Plants > Roots > Unclassified | place...
CCTAAACCTTAAATAGAACTCTTCCACAAATCTAAGGATCTAAAAGGCCAGAACTGGTCCTAAGCCTTTCTAAGATTACGGATTCTTGCGTCCATCACGCAGAACAACACGCTTTATAAGTCTTCGCGATTTAAGGCCAGAACTGGTCCTAAGCCCTATAATCGCAAATACACATCCAAACGCGTACTAAACGACAATCCCTACACCAATAACACTTCCCTCCCTCCAAAAAAAAAAAAAACATGGCTACGCCTACTTTAAATAACTGGAAAGACTCCTTACCACCAAGGGTAGCTAAGCACGCGAAACTTATCAATAAAGATTGGGATAAATTCGCCTTTGATACAACAACTTGTACCATAAAACAAGTTAACGGCTTTCTCCTATACCATATTATATTCTACCAAAATAGATGCTACGCTGATTTACAACTATGGGAGTATTTTAGGGAGGATTTTATAGGATGGACTGCTGATACCTAGGCACTTAGCAACGTCAATATTGTTTAGGATTTTCAAGACTTCCTCTATAGGAATGGGGTATATATTACTAAAAACAGTAACCCAATTACTAGTAATATTTAGGCCGTTATTACTAGTATAGAAGAACCAATATGGACGGAAGCTAAGATTATACGTTAACTACAAAAACCTAAAAACAACCCATATTCTTTAGAAGGCAACTTTAATTTATATTAAAACCCCTAGAACGCTGACCCCCCACCTAGAGCTACTCTCCCACCTAGAGGTGCCCTCCTACTTAGAGTTGCTCTGCCTCCACCTCCTCCACTTTAGCCAACCGGTGAGCCTTTACCACAAGAAGTCACGAATCTAATAAAGGTATATTCAGACAAAGAAAAGAAGTTTAGAGGAGAACTATACAATATACTTAGAGCAAAACTACAGGTCTTCTATAACTATTGCAACAAGGTCGGAATTTAACACCACTAGTACCACCACGCTTTCTCCATTATGTTAAAGGGACGGGTAGCGACATTCTATTATAACCATATTGCGGGTAAAAACTATAGCTTTAATATAATGCTTTAGCTCACTAAAGCTTACTTTAAGACTAATAAGAATCGCCAACTTTATATATCTAAATAGCAGGAGACTATATTCTAGAGAGTTATTACTTCTAACCTAATAAAGACTTATTTAGAGTGCCTTTAATTACTCTTTAATAAACTTTAGAAAATCCAATATGGCCTTACCAAAACTTACTAAAATAAGAACAGCCTAAGGGACTAGGTTATCTTAGTATACTATAGCATTCCTAAGTGTAACTTAGCGCTATATAAACCTATAGATATATTTAAAGGAGTATATACTAAGCTACGCTCCGCCATAGGTACTATAATATAAACATAAGAATCTTAATAGTTCTATACTAAAAACCTTACCTAACTAAGTATTCCTAACTAATATAATCACAACTAGACTGATTAAATATATAGTGGCCGTAGTAGGGAATACGGAAGAGGGTATAATTAACGTTAACTATAAGGCAACTGTGGAGGTCCTAGTAGAGGTTCATTTCAAAGTAATTGCTAGAAGAAGTGCTACATTTATAAGAAGCCAAATTACTAGTTAACTAGACACTCCCTTAATAAGTAAAAAAAGGCATATAACAAGTTCCATTAAAGTGCAAGAAACGTCAGAAATTGTAAGGTTACTATAGCCTACTTCTAAAGCTTCCTAGTTTAATATAAAGGTGTAAAAGACCTTAAGGGTAAGGTTAATAAGACCAAACAGCTCCTTATAGATATAGAAATTAAGGACTACTTACCTAACTAATACTTTACTAAGTATGGTGAGGTAAATGGTATATAAACCATCACTGTTCTTAATAACCAATCTACGCTCCATTTTATTATAAAGTTAGATATCTTTAATAAGCCAAAGAAGAGCTCCGCGTTTTCCTTTAACAATAGATACTCGGCGAACGTCTTCTATAGTATTATACCGGATACTAGAGCCGCAGGAGTATCTATAGCAGGAGAACCTTAAGTTTAAGCCCTTTAGCAGCTTAATAGCTCTGTTTAGATTAACCATTTAATGGCAGGCCAATACACAATTCATTTTAGCAAAGGTACTACAATCTCTCTTAGCATAATTAGGGTTTAAACCCCCTTAGGGTATATTACTTTTTACATTATTTCTATAAACACTCCGTTTCTATTTTGCATTAAAGATATAGATAAATTAAGCGTTAGGCTTAATAACCTTAAGAATATACTTATTTAGGGAGATAATCAGGTGCCTATTATACACAAGTAGGGTTACCCCTAGTTGCTCCTTTATTAACTAGAAAAGAGTGTTGCTTAAAGCCACTTAACTAAGTTAGAATTACGCTAACTACACCATCATTTTGGCCACCCATCTATTTATTAATTGCTTAGGGTTCTTCAGCGAGTAGGCTATAAAGTCAAGGTCAAGGTAATTAAGCATCTTATAAAATACTGCTACTACTGCTAAATAAACCAGAGGTCCCCTAGCCGATTTAAGTTCACCCTTAAAAATAACTACAACTTTAACTTCTATATTATCGTCAATATTATATATCTTAGCGGTAAGCTAGTACTCCAAGTTATTAACTTCTCAACCTCCTTCTAAGCCGCACAATTCTTAAAGGATATATTAGCTAGGAATGCATAGGATACCCTTTAGTTATACTAGATTAATATCTACCTAGGACCCCCTAATCAAATCGTCTATAATATAGGAAAGAACTTCTTATCTATAAAGTTTTAATAACAGATAAAGGCAATAGCAATTAAGGTTAAGGAAGTCCCTATTAAGGCATATAATAGTATCAGAAAAGTGGAGCGATATTATACGCCATTATACTGCGTATATAAGATTATCTCTTTAGAACTAGAGGATGCTAGCAAAGAACTTACTTTATAAATGGCTATTAAAGCTATTAACAATTCTGCTAGCCCAGATAAACTCGTACCTACATTACTAGTCTTTGGCGCCTACCCTTAAATAACTAACAATTCTCCACTATCTCCCTCTATTATGTAACGAGCTGAGGCTATTCATAAGGTAATAAAGGAGGTATAACGTCTCTACACTACACGCCAAGTCAATAACGTACTAGGAATAAGAAATGGCCTAAACACCTTAACTATACTTAATCTGCCACTCCAGTCTAAGGTACGCGTATAGTATAAAAAGGGAGGATAGTTAGGCCTATATCAACTTATTATAATTAATAGCCAGACTTATACTATTTAAATACCTTATAGACCCACTTAATTCCGTTTAACTGTTATTAAGCCTTACTATAAAGATAACAGTTTTAAGCCTTTATAGGATACTATAGAAAATGCCCTAAAGAAGAGCTATAATTAATATACTCTAGAAGGCGACCACAATTCTAATATAATTATAGTAGATACACCGCAACCATAACGCGGTAAAGGTCGCCCAAAGGGATTATAAAATCGCCAACATCTTATTAATTTTAAAGAGCAATTTATTACCGCTATTAAGAATAGAGTTAAGCTATTAATAGCCTTTATAACAGCCAAGGAAAAGGCTGACTTTAAACTCGCAAAACAGCTCTAAAAGAAAGGTTATATTATAACTTTAGGAGCTCTTTTCTAAGCATCTAATAAGTAGGAGATCGATAGTCTTATTATAAGAAAAGTCTTTAAATTTAAGAAATATAACCCTACTAAGTTTAATAAAGTTCGCATCTTTAAATTAAGAATAGTTAATAAAATTAAGGGCAAAGCTACTAATGCCCTATTTAAGAAATTAAGGCTTATTATCTAAGGTTACAATAATAATAGTAAGGAGGTAATTCTTATATAATCTCCTATAATTTAATAAGCTAGTTAGTAAGTTATTATTGCACTAGCTCCCTCCTTAATAAAGAATAAAATAGCAGTTTATTTATAAGATATCACTTAGGCCTACACCCAATTAAAGACGCACCTTTAGTGCTTAATATTAGCATACCTTCTAGAGCAAATTTGTCACTAATATCCTAAAGATACGATTATGGTTGTGCTTAAGCCATTATATAGAATCGCAGAGGTAGGAACCTATTAGTAGGCTACCTATAGCAAGCACTATAAAGAGAAGCTTTTAATAACTACTTTTATATTTAACCTATACTTCCTAATTATAACTATAGGAACTCTATTCAGAATCATTAGCATATAAACTAATAATATAATTATCTTGGGAGACGACCAATTATTAGCTCTTAAAGAAGATAAGTTAGTAAAAGTAAATCTTATAGCAAAGCTAAAAAAAAAGCTTAATTTAACAATACTATTACTCTTTAATAGATATACCCTCTCCCTAAAACAAAGATTCTATTGCTTTGCGCCAGAAGGGTTAAGGCAAGAAGATTAACGTTATTAACGCTAATTCTCTAAAGTAAGGATATATAGAGCAACGCGCTTATAGAGCTTATATTGCTTCTATCTGTTAACCTAAGGCTTTATTTAATCTCTCTATTACTGCCCAACACCAGGAACTAACTAAGGACGACATTCTTGCCCTAAATAAATATCTTTCCTAGCAAATAAACCATCTTAATTGGGGACTACTCTACATACCTATTAATCTTCCTACTACTAAGCTCTTTGTATTTGTTAATAGATTATTTATAAATAACAAAGATTTTAGCTCCCAGTTAGGATATAAAATCATTATCACAAATAAATTTACTAGAGAGAATAACTTTATAATCTATAGTAATCTTATCTATTGGAGCTTAACCAAGAGTAAGTGCGTTACTTAAAGCATTCTAGTGTTAGAGATATACGGAATAGTTAGCGGAGTTAATATAGCAATTGCAATTGGAACTACCCTAAAGATAATTATAGATTAACTCAAACTTCCTATTATCCCTACAATCGTATATACTGATTCATACTCCCTCTATAAGTGCTTGGTTAAGCTTAGTACTACAAAGGAGAAGCGCCTTATAATCAATATCATAGTACTTTGTTAATCCTACAAACGGCGAGAACTCTTTAAGATTTAATAGATTAACAGTTAAGATAACCTAGTAAACACAATAACAAAGGCAAACCCAAATAAGGCTCTAGAAATGTTTGTTAACACAAATACTCTACATATATAAATTAAAGGTTAGGTTAAAAGGGAGTAGAAGTATAACATTTTATAAACCCTAACTTAAACCAGCTAATTAGGATTTTCCATCCCTAGGATAGAAAATCGCTATTAGCTCGCTTACTACTAGCGCCTTAGCAGCCTACCTATCTTTATATTATCCGCCAAATTTTACCAACTGCCGCATTGTTGCATATTGTTGCATATTATTTGGTATTATTGTACACTATCTAGTATTATTACATCCTATCTATTTATATATATGTAGATGGCAACCACAAAAAGAAGAGTTGCTAGTGTCGGGAACGAGGCATATTGCCGTCACATGTTGATATAGCCCTAGCGTAGTAAGGAACCTTAAGTTCCTCACCCCTTTCCTCATTCCTATTAAGAATTAATTAACTATTATTATACTATCTACAAACCGTAGCTACGTAATATCACCTTATGTTACCAACACCTACTCTAGCAACAGTAATATTATATATATATTTTTCTATAATCTCTATTTTATAGAAGGGCCTAGGGGATAGTATAAATTTATATTATAATAAGGCCTTTTCTAGTAGGTTCTATTAGTTCCGCCCTAGTCTTATAGCTAGCATTTAGAGATTCTAGAGATTTCTATAAAACGTAACGATATACATAGTAAAGGTTTTTGCCCCTTTACTACGCTAGTAGGGAGGGCGGCCGACCCACTCTGGCTATACCCTTATTATTACGCCCCGTCTTTATACCTTACGGGGCGGCGTAAATATAGTATATTAAGCGCTTAATAAGCGTATTGTATTATTTAAGCAGTATAGCTACCTAACACTATAGGGTATTCTTAGATCTAGCTATATTAAGATTAAAATACCTTAGTAAGAAGTAGTATAATAATTCTATAAGCGCTTAAGGCGGAAGCCGATTTCGCTAGTAATTATAGTAAGATTATCTTAATAAAAGTACAAAGAACGGCTTTCTAATTTTAAAAATAATGTTAATACCTATAATATTTTATATCCTTATATTTAGCAACCTCTTAAAAATAGCTATAATAAAAAATAATAGCCGCGAAAAGTCGCTATAAGTCTTGCCGTAAGTAGCATACTGCGAGAAAAGTCCTATTGTGCTTACTCTAAGCTAAAATAGATGCAATTAAGGTCTATAGACGCCACTAGTCTAACCTCTACCATTAAACGGAGATAGTAGTCTTTTCTTTATAGAGGACCAAATAAGTTATAGGCTGGCTAACTTATCGCTACTAAGTATATAAAGGTAGAGAACTTATTAAGTTTACTATAAGCAAGTCTCTTAACTTTAATCTAATTGCAAAAACTTATTCCTTTACACGTAAACGACAATAAGATATTCTTAATATAGAAGTAACTAGATAGAAATAAAACACTAAGCTAAGGAAATCCTAATTAATACCTTAATTCTTAATGCCAAAAGACAAGAATATAATTGCAAAAATCTTCTTTATAAGAAATTTCTTATACCTTAAACCTCTTAGGATCTCTATCTATAGTAGTATTTACCTTTCTCTTATATACCCTTCTCCTTAATATCTCTTCTAATAAATCCTCTAATACCTTTCCTAGTTAATCTCCTTGCTTATACAGTTTGCTCCTCTTAGTTATCTCTATTATAACATCTTTAAGTAGTCTATATATCTTAGTATAACGGTAAAAGAGATGGGGAGTCTTAGCATAGTATAATGCAAGTCTATTTAGTAGTATATCTACGGCTAAAACCCAGGTAGGATACTAATATATTACTGCGATAGGGCTATACGTAGATATAAATAATTTATAACTAGGGCTTTGGAGACGTCTTAAGTCCTTTATTATATAATAAGAAGGCAACTATAAGACGAGATACTTTAGTTATCTACGCGAAATTATAGTATTGGAAATTGTTAATACTTTAGATGGGGGAGATATAACTCTAAGAAACGTTATAAGATTAGCTAAGCTATTCCCTACTTACTTATTAGTATTGCTAAATAAATATAGGGGTCTTATAAATATACCTTAAGTTACCAGCAAAACGTATTAAAAACCGCAACTATATCCGCCGGTTAAGGCGAGTCTATCTTAGCCTTGCTATGGCCCTTTAGATCGTTCTGCACCACCATTTTATTCTTTAGTATATGGTGCTTGGCATTTAAAGGTAATGCCCTTATTTATACGCCACGTCTTTAGGGTATCTTCCGTTTATTTAAATGCTTATTCGTCATCGCTCTAGAAGAAGATAATGTCTTAGTAAAATCATATTTTAATTAAATAGTGAGTCTTATAAATGGTAGGTAGGATAGTAGCTTTATCCCTATTCTTAGAGGTAAATATAAAGTTAAATTTAGAATATGTGTAATAGAAATACATAATATATCTATTGCCGTTGTATCCTGGTACTCCTAGGTAAATAATATCAAATGCTAGCCATTTGAATAGTCAAGTGGCTGGAAATTCATGTTCTTGTCTTTAAGAGATCTGCTATATATGCTTGCTAATAAGCAAGTTTCACATTTAATTTTGAGCGGTGCTCATTCAGTAGTTAATTTGGTCAGCTCTACGCCAATAACATGCTTAGGAAGCTGCTTAATAGCATCAGGTCCTGCATAGCCGAGTATTTTATGCCATCTTATAGCTGTGGCTCCGATTAGTTTATAGGCCATACGGCTAGGCTGGTACCTCTTAGAGGTTAAGAATATTGATTAAGTTAAATCTAGGGTATTTATAGGCGTAGGCTCTCTATTCATTAGTGCCCAGTAGCCCCTTAGTCGTTTCGCATAGTAGACTGTTTTACTAGTTGCTAGACGGTATAGCAAATTTCATCCTAAGTTAAAATGGATATCGTTATTAGTAGCTCTTAAGAGTGCTACAATATTTATAAAAAAGGTAGGTGCTAGTGCTATATAGGATTGCTTCGTTTTTGACTTCCCAGTAGGTGTATTAATAGTAATGGTTACTATTCCATATGCTTAAATTTTCTCAAAATTTCCGCCAGTAATTAGGTAGTCGTCTTCTGCAGCTAGGTAGGAGAAGGTAAAGTCTTCTTCATTATTACAGATGTGGGTATCTACACTAGGGTTAAGTATCCAGGTATTCTAGAGTTTAAAAGGAATTTAACCAGTACTAAACGCGGCAGCATAGCTAGTTAGTTTAGTAGAAGCTGGGGTTTTAGAATTAAAATTAATTATAGATTCTGTATTCTTCTAATTGTTCTCCTTTACTTCCTATTCTCTTTTTTGGATATAGTTAACAATGCGTTTAATCCAAGGTATAGATAAGATTGTTTTATCTACCTTCTTCTAAACGTCTGCCCTTGGTCTCCATCCTTAAGGGCGCTTATACTCAGCAATATAGTAGTAGTCACTAAATCAATGTATAAGGCCGCATATGCATTCCTTATGCCATCTTAAATTTAAACTTAAATTGCCGTTAGGGTCTAAATTAGAATTAGAACTTAAGTTGTTTTAAAGGGTTGCGAATACAGAGTTATTAGCAGTTAAGGTAGACAATACTTACTACATACAATAGTGCTCCTTAAATTCCTTAATAAGGTCAATAATAAATAGGGCCTCTTTGTCCCTCCATTCTTTTCTAATAAGGTCTACTTCTAGCACTCCTATAAAACTAGAAAAGATAGGTTTAATGGCTTATATAAAATCGTAGTGGGGTCTAAATCCCTAGACATCTGGTAGCTCCAATTGTTCTACCTACTTATAGACGTTTCTCTAGCTGTTTAACCATTTTTTAATGCTTTGCTTTTTATTATAGGCTTTAAGAGCTATGTATTAATTAAGGATATTATGCTTTTAACCTAATATAGTTAGGGCTAGTGTTTTCTTAAGTACTTATAGCCGTTCGTATACTGTGTCAAGGCCATTAATAAGTGGAAGGTAGGATGCTAATATTAATCAAACGATATAGTTGCTGACATCGCTTATGGCCTACTCCTTCTTCTAATATATGCGGAGGTCGTCCTTATACTCTGCATAGATTTGGTTATATGCAGTAAGCTGGGTTTAGTCTAGCTATGCTATTAATGTAGCTGCAGGAAGTACGTCCGTAGGTATAGGTTATTTTGGAGATTCTAGCTTTAGGAGCTTATCTTTCTTCTTTAATAGGTCGATATGCTGCTATACCTTATTAGTCTTAGCAGTATTTTAAATAACAAAGAACCATGGAAGCCAATTAGATGGCTTGTTAAGAATAAGGTTAATTTTAGATAAAGATTTGTTTGTATTAGTTATTATTTTTAGAATTTTAATAGTTTAGGTAGGGTCTAGGTTAGCGTCTTGGTAAAACCTTATTTTAATAATTTGATTCGCTAGTTTGTTCTAGTACATTCTAGTACATTTGTTAAGCTTAATCGTCCGTTTATTTAATAGGTAAAGAAGTTTAAGATACTTGTAAAGGTAGTAGAAGTAGTAACTTCTTAAACAAGGTAGTATTTAATTGGTTAGCAGGTAGTGCAATCTAGGGTTATAATTGTAAGCTTTACAGTATAGGAGAATTAAGTGAACGACTTGATTTTAAATATAGCTCTAAAGTCTCTATATATACATGAGGTGGGTAGTAAGAGAATAACATCGATGTTGACAACATCCGCAGCAGACAACGTTATAGAAATGAGTAGTAAGACATATAATGTCAAGAAATAGGTAATAGAAATAAGTAGTGAGACATATAATGTTAAAAAGGCACGGTGGTACGTTATAAGGTAATATCTGACATGGTGTCGGTAGTTGGTTACATAATTTTATAAGCTAAGCAATCTTATAAGCTAGGTAATTTAAGCTAAAAGGGTTATGCAAATTAGGTAATTATATAAGTTTAAGGGTTGTATAAGTTTAAGGATTATATAAGCTTTTATATTTTATAAGCTAGAGGTTATAGAAGTTAGGTAATTATAGGAGCTGGGAGATTATAGAAGCTAGGAAACTATATAAGCTAGGTAACTTTACAAGCTAGGCTATTATATAAGCTAGGAGATTTTATAAGCTAGGTAATTATATAAGCTAGAAAATTGTATATATTAAGTAATTATACGACTAAGGTAATTATATAATTAAGGGGTTCTAAAAATAAGGCGCTTAAAAGTGAATCTTTAAATCAGAAAAGTAACAGTCCGACGTCTAAGCGGGCTTAGACCGCCCAGGCCACGCGCGCTTAGGCCAAATCTCAACATTGCCACCAAAGATAAGCCCCTTTCTCAGAAAAGTTAGCAAATTCTATATACGGCTTAGTTAGTGCCTAGAAATGCCTAGTACGCCTTAATATAAGATAGGGTACGAAGTTAGACTTACTCAAAAAGTACGAGATAATATGCCGCATTTTATAAAAATTCCGAGAAAAAAAAATATATTTAGTCCTTTTTCTAGTACTTAGCGGACTGTTATAATAGAACCTAGCACTAGGTTTCCAAAGGCACGTAATTACTTATAAAATTGGCTTAAAGCTTCTTTAAGACCGAAAAGTAACTATTTAGTAACTGTCTAGTAACCGTCCGGTAGAGGTCTAGGTGTAGTAAAGGTAACTATTCTTAAGGGGTGCTACTGGGAATATAGCCTTATATGCTTAAATATCTAAGAAAATCTTAAAGGCGGGCCTGCGCTATAGACGCGATTTTTTTTTACGTAGTAGATACTAAAACTTATTATTATTATTATTTATTGCTTAACGTCCAATTTAGATCCCTATTAGGCCCACGCGGACTACTCCTTATATACATATAGGGAGAAAACTCTATTTAAGAAAACCCTATAATCCGTCTCCCCGCCTTTTGGGGCTCGCTTACAAGTCGCCTACGAGTTACCAGTGGTGCTTTACTACCTTACTTTTTAACCTCCTTGGGAACTACTGCTGCCGTAACAAACCTACGGACGCGCTAGTATTATACACTATACTCTACTCCTGTAGAGTTATTAGGGGGCGCCTATTACTCGCCCCTTTACCTTCTATTGCTATTTCCTTTGCAACCCGGAACTGGTCTAGCATATTTTGGCCAATAAGCCACCGGGTAGCCGCCTTAAGGCCTTTCTATGTTAAGAGCAGTGTATTATAGTTTTCTATGCCAGCTGCTAAGAGCATTACTTCTCAGCTAGTGCGTAAGGGGCATAACAGTATTACGTGTTTTAGTGTCTGTTTTAGCCAGCTATATTCGCACCTTAAGCTACCCACTAGGACACCTACCCAGTAAAGCCAATCTTTTAGTCCTATTATTCCTGTCCTTAAGAGTGTTGCCATTGTATTTTCCGCCTTTATTAGGCCCTCTTGGAGCCCTTAGGTATTTACCCCCTATAGTATTACCTATACTACGGCTTAGGTTCCCCTTACCTAAGTCTACCTCTATACCTTTAACTCCTATTTATCTCTCTAGCGTCGGTCCAACCAGTATTATATTGCGGTAGATGGTTTTCTAGTACTTTTTTATGCTCTACTTTGGCTCCTTTCTCTCCCTTACTATTGTCTTTACTAGCCTCTTACGCATCTCCCTTTCTCCTCTATATAGGCCTAGGCCTTAGCGCCGCACTATTCTTCTTCTACTTTCTCTACCTGTTTTCCTAATATATCTTCCCTACTTTAGGGTTATTGGTTCCTTCTTCTATAGGGCACCCTAGGGTCCCTCTATAGTTTATTTAGGCGTGTCTTAATATACTTTATAACGTTAAAGTTGCGTTCCTTTTACACCCTTTATATTGCATCGGCTTCAATATATAGTTATAGGGGGGGAATATTGGCTTCCTTCTTAAGCAGTACTGTGGCCGTTTGCTTATACCCGCCTGTTATACTCCTAAGGCAGGCTGTTTGGACCTTTTAGAGTGGTTTAAGGAGTAATTTAGGGGGACCTTTCTTAGTTTCTCTAGTGGCCCAAATGCTAGATCTATACGTCATGGTTAGCTGGATAACTGCTGTATATAGTAGGCGTAACCTCTGGAAGCATGGACCCTATGTAGAATTAACGATCCTAGATATGGCGATATACTATGCTTAGCCCTTATAGGCCGCTTACGCCGCATATACGCTCTATTAGAGCTTGCTGTCTACCCACACTCCTAATACCCTTAGGCCTTGAACCAGTTGACCCCTAAAGCCTTAGATATAGATTATATACTAAAAATCTACAGATTAGTTACGTTTTCTTATAAAATAGATTAGCTAGTATTTCTCTAGTAAGAATTAGACTCTATGTCGTCTTGCCTATTCTATATAGGTATCATAGGCTTTCTCTAGTGTCCTACAGTTCTCTACGGCTGTTGGCCTATATGTAATTAGGTTTATGTTATTAACAAAGCCTATCCCCTAGGTCGCCCCTTTCTTAAAAGTGTTAAGTAGGTTGCTTACAAAGAAGAGGAAGAGTATAGGCGATAGAGGTAATCCTTATAGTATTCCTATTATAACTATAATAGGGGGGCTCTGGTATCTGCTAAAGACTAGTAATATTTCTTTCTAGCCTATAAATCCTTAAATAAATTAAATAATCCATTCTAGGAAGCCCTTTGCCCTAAGGATGTATAGGAGACGCTTATAGGGTATATTATTATAGGCGCCGCTAATATCTAGGCTAAGCATTAATACTATAAAGTCCTTTCGCATAGCCCATACAGTTTTAATAGTAGTAGCGAGTAGTGTAAGTGCTAATAGCGTTAAGCGATTCTTTCTTGCCCCTATTTAGCTTTGTGGTAGTAGGGCGTATTCCTCTACCATGTCTGCTATATAGTCCGCTATAACCTTTTCTAAGATCTTGCTTAGGGTGTTTTCTAAGGCAATAGGGCGGTAGCTTCCTAGGATTAAATAGTCTGCTTTGCCTTTTTTTTATAAGACGACCATCGTCATGGATCTTCCAAGTTATAGGTAGTAGCCTATTATAAAGCATGCTCTGGCTACGTCTGCAAGCCAAGGTACTATAAGTGGTCCATAGGTCTTTAAGGCTTTATTTAGGATCCTATCTGGTCCTAGTACTATATTGTTTAAGAGGCGGCTAATAGTTCTAGCCATTTTTTTAGTTGTTATGTCGCTGTTAACCCTTAGGCGAGTCACCAGTGTTTTACTAGTAATGTCGCTAAGGTCTACTAGAGCCGGTTAAGGGAAAAATCTTTCTATAAGGATCTTTACCTTCTTATTATTGTTGCTTATAGCCTGTGGTTTGCCTGCTCTTTATAGGGGTAGTAGGTGTAAATCTTCTACTAGGCGTCCCGCCTTTTTCTTTACCTATTTCGCTATAGTCCAAAGGCCCTTATTATAGGGGAGACTTAGGTTAGTAGTATATTTATTTATAAACCATCTCTAGTTATTCCTTACTTCTTTTCTTAGGGTATTCTTTAGCTGGTTTCTTATGTCTTTATATCGTCTCTTGTCCTTAGAATTATAGCTACTTATATATTTCCTCCTTGCTCGTCGTTAGCTGGCTATAAGGGCCGCGCACTATGCGGACTATATGTGTCGCGTATAGGGGCCTGGTTTTGAAACCAGGCAGTGCTCTTTTAGCCCGCTTTTAATTGCTGCCTAGATCCTTTCTAGTCTTTAATTAATTTCCTTAGGGGTAGCCAATAAGCCTCACTTATTTGGTATTAGGTGGATTTCTTCTAGGTCTTAGAGTTATTGTTTAATTATATTAAGAAAGCTATTTACGTTAAGCTTCCTTATTACGTATCTTTTGCCATTTAGTTGCGCCTTAATGTCCAGATCTAGTTGTATCTGGATAGGGATATAGTCTAAGGTAAGTGCCTATTCTTCTTTAGGGGAGCACCTTTCAAGTCTCTAGTATAGGTTTTCGTCCATAATTGTAAGGTTAATTGTACTTTTGGCGGTGCCCCTTTGCTATATAATTGCACCTAGGGGGGTAGCTAGCTTAAGGCCCCTGTTATCTATAGCTCTTAGTAGGCACTCTGCCTATTAATTGGCAGCAATATAGATGCCCCCCTACCGTAGGTAGTAGAGGTTTATGTCTTCTAGTAGGATGGACTCCATGTATTTAGTTTCTAGCAAGCTTATTATAGATATAATATTCTCTGTCTATGCTACCCCTTCGACCCTAGGGTTATAGACATTAATGATTTATACTAGTCCCCTATATATTTAGATGGTTATAACTACAATATCTAGGTTAACTGCCTGCTATAACTATAAGGCAAGGCTAATATTTTTGCTGATTATAAAGCATACGCGTGTGGCTGCTTTTAGTTTATATAGGAGCTGGAATCCTTAGGGGCAGTATGTCAATTATATATAGGTATTGTAATACGGCTCTTATATGGTAAGAATATGGTATTTCTCTGGGTCTAGACTGTCTAGTAAGGGCCTTACTAGACGGTGGTTCGTATTGCCGCAGTTGTACTATATAATGGTTAAGTGGCGGACCCCTAGTAGGGGTTTTTTGCCTTTCTTTTACTCCTCACTTCTTCTGTTTCCACTTTCTCTGAAATATTTAGAACTTCTATCTCCTATATTTGCTCCCTGGCTACTACTTATTTTATATGGAGCTTTCTATTTCTATATTTTGTGTTCCTACTAGCCTTTCTAAATTTAAATTTGTTATTGCCTCTAGTTCTTTCCCCATTCTCGCCAGTTAGCTATGTGCCCCTTATAAGCTAGCTATATGTGTTATATTTACCACGTTAAATCTAATTCTTAATTATCCCGGCCTTGAACTTACTGTAGCCATCTATAGGGGTCTTCCTACTAAGTGTTCTCTTCCTTGTATCCTATGTGTTTCTTATATCCCTGTTTAGTCTAGTGATATCGCGCGGCGTCGCTTTTGGCCCATTAAGGCTTGGGATGGCTGGCTTAGCCCCCTAGTATTAAAGGTAGGAAACGCTAGGAAGACACCTACGTCCCCCTAGCTTATTACCTGTTATTTCTATTTGTATAACCTAGCGTGTAGTTATTTCTGTAGCTATTAAGCCCTTTCCTTCTATCTCCTATATTTAATGCAGTCTTCTCTCTCCCACGCCTTATATGTGCTTTGGTGACAGTTTGCACATTTTATTTAGTCTTGATTTGTATATTGTCTTATATTATAGGGGCCTATATAGTGGCTACAGCACACCTGTACTGCGTATATGGATTAGGTGTGTCCCTATTATATGCAGCAATAATATTGTTCTAGGCGTAGTCTATAGTTATAGAGCCTTATGTTGTATATAAGGCCATTTATAATTATTCCTTTTTAGATAAGGAGTTTTTATATTCCTAGTATATATATACTGACGATAAGGGAGCTATACGTTTGTCTGTTGTTTCCCTAGCAATTCTCTAGCGCCCCTTATATCCTCTTATTGTTCTTATTATATACTTGGTTTGTATTTTCCTATTAAAGCTATTAGATTTGGGTAATTATAAGTCCTAGTATAAGGTGTTCCGTTTGTTTTACTATCTCCTATATAGTTGCTGTATTATCCGCCTAGCGTCCCCTTTCTACCCTAAGGCTTATGGGAACCAATAGGACTTTAACTAGGTAATCTTTATAAAGCACTTTTATGCTAATATGCTCTCCTAGCCTATCCCCTGCCCTTATAGCCCGTTCCTTTGCCTGTTAGTCCTTTAGGGTAACTCTAATATCTCCACTCCTAAGGTGTTAAACTGTAATGGCGTTGTAGACCTCCTTGTAAATCTCTATAAAAACTTCTATTTCTGATTATCCCCTAAGTTCCTCTGCCTTTTCTATATTTGGTTATATTATAATTGTATACCTAGTTATTGTCTTTAGGGGGGTAGGTTCCCTATACTATAAAAGCGCAGCTACGGTGGCCCAGGTGCGGTTTGCCTATTAGGGGGGGTTTTATTTATCTTTAATTTTATTTAGCCGTTGGAGGATTTAATTGAGGGTTTGCTAGAGGGGCGCCTAAGGTTTACTAGACTGGAGCCATTCTACTAGCTGTATTAGTTTGTAATAGCTAATAGATACTCCCCCATAGTTCTAGATACTAGACGCGTCTAATAGGCTTTATATTTTATTAGATGCCTTCTTAATTAGGGTATTTCCGCTTTCTAGTATAGTATTCGCCCGTCCTTATTATTGTTGTGGGGGGCCATTGTTAGGTATAGGTCTGGCGGTCGCGCGCAACTGCGTACCACCGTCGTTCCACCTGTGCCTCCCCTGTAATGTATATATCTCAGGGGATTATCAGGGTGTTTTTTAGGGTTCTTTTGGTTGGTTTGGTCTTTTTAGGCCAGGTGTAGCAAGAGCTCCAAAAGTCTTAAGGGAATTAGGTGGATAAAAAAAAAAAAAAAAAAAAATTCTATGGCTTTGATATAGCAGCCGCAATCAAATCCTATCACTAAAACTTATTATAAATTCTAAATACGCTTTTATAATTTTGCCAGAAAAAACAAAAAGACACAACTTTAAGAAAGTTTTATTGTTTTATTATGCTAATTAAGATTATTATTATTATTATTATTTTTCATTGCTTAACGTCCGATTCGGATCTCTATTAGGCCCACGTGGACTACTCCTTATATATATATGGGGAGAAAACTCTATCTAAGAAAACCCTGTAATCCATCTCCCCGCCTTTTAGGACTCGCCTATAGGGCGCCTATAAGGTACCTACGAGTCACCTATAATACTCTACTACCTTACTTTTTAACCTCCTTGGGAACTACTGCTGCTATAACAAGCCTATAGACGCGCTAGTATTATAAATTTTACTCTACTACTGTAGAGTTATTAGGGGGCGCCTATTACTCACCCCTTTACCTTCTATTACTATTTCCCTTACAATCTAAAACTGGTCTAGCACGTTTTAGCTAATAAGCCATTAGGTAACCGCCTTAAGACCTTTTTATATTAAGAGTAGTGTATTATAGTTCTCTATGCTAGCTACTAAAAGCATTACTTCTTGGTTGGTGCGTAGGGGATATAATAGTATTATATGTTTTAGTGTCTGTCTTGGCTAGCTATATTCGCATCTTAGGCTACCTACTAAAATACCTACCTAGTAGAGCCAATCTTTTAGTCCTATTACCCCTATTCTTAGGAGTGTTACTATTATATTTTCTGCCTTTATTAGGCCTTCTCGGAGCTTTTAAGTGTTTATCCCCTATAGGGTTAACTATGCTACAGCTTGGGTTTCTCTTGCTTAAGTTAGCCTCTATACCTTTAACTCCTATACGCCTCTCCAGTGTTAGTCTAGCCAGTATTATATTACAGTAGATGGTTTTCTAGCGTTCTTTTATACTCTACTTTAGCTCCTTTCTCTTTCTTACTATTGTCTTTACTAGCCTCTTATATGTCTCCCTTCCTCCTCTATATAGGCCTAGGCCGTAATATAGTACTATTCTTCTTCTACTTTCTTTACCTATTTCTCTAATATATCTTCCCTACTTTGGGGTTAATGGTTTATTCTCCTATAGGGCACCCTAGGGTCACTCTATAGTTTATTTAGGTGTGTCTTAATATACTTTATAATATTAGAGTTGCGTTTATTTTACACCCTTTGCATTACAGCGGCTTTAATATATAGCTATAGGGGGGGAATATTAGCTTCCTTCTTAAGTAGTGCTGTAGCCATTCGCTTATACCCGCCTATTATGCTTTATAGGTAGGCTGTTTAGACCTTTTAAAGTAGCTTAAGGAGTGACTTAGGGGGCCTTTCTTAGTTTCTCTAGTAGCCCAGATGCTGGATCCATATATTATGGTTGGCCGGACAACCGCTGTATATAATAGGCGTGACCTCTAGAAGTATGGACCCTATATAGAATTAATAATCCTAGATAATACAATATACTGTGCTTGGCCCTTACAAGCCGCTTGCGCCACATATACGCTCCACTAGAGCTTATTGTCTACCTATACTCCTAATACCCTTAGGCCCTAAACTAGTTAACCCCCAAAGCCTTAAATATAAATTAAATACTAGAAATCTACAGATTGGTTATGTTTTCTTATAAAGTGGATTAGCTAGTATTTCTCTAGTAAGAATTGGACTCTATATTATCTTGCCTATTCTATATAGGTGTTATAGGCTTTCTCTAGTGTCTTGTAATTCTCTACAGCTATTAGCCTATATATAATTAGGTTTGTGTTATTAACAAAGCCTATCCCCTAGGTTGCCCCTTCCTTAAAGGTGTTAAGTAAGTTGCTTATAAAGAAAAGGAAGAGTATAGGCAAGAGAGGTAATCCTTATAGTATACCTATTGCAACTGCAATAGGGGAGCTCTAGTATCCACTAAAGACTAGTAATGTTTCTTTCTAGCCTATAAACTTTTAAACAAATTATATAATCTATTCTAGGAAGCCCTTTACCCTAAGGATATATAGGAGGCGCTTATAGGGTATATTATTATAGGCGCCGTTAATATCTAGGCTGAGTATTAACACTACGAAGTCCTTTCGCATAGCCTACATAGTTTTAATAGTAGTAGCGAGTAGTATAAGTGCTAATAGTGTTAAGCAATTCTTTCTTGCCCCTATTTGGCTTTATAGTAGTAGGGCGTATTCCTCTACCATATCTGCTATATGGTCCGCTATAACCTTTTCTAAAATCTTGCTTAGGGTATTTTTTAAGGCAATAGGGCGGTAGCTTCCTAGGATTAAGTAGTCTGCTTTACCTTTTTTTTATAAGATAACCATTATTATGGATCTTCTAAGTTGCGGGTAATAGCCTATTACAAAGCATACTCTAGCTACATCTGCAAGCTAAGGTGCTATAAGTAGTCTATAAGTCTTTAGGGCTTTGTTTAGGATCCTATCTAATTCTAGTGCTATATTGTTTAAAAGGCGGCTAATAGTTCTGGCTATTTCTTTAGTTATTATATCGCTGTTAACTTTTAGGTAAGTTACTAGTGTTTTACTAATAATGTTACTAAGGTCTGCTAGAGCTGATTAGGGGAAAAATCTTTCTATAAGGATCTTTGCCTTCTTATTATTATTACTTATAGCCTATAATTTACCTACTCTTTATAGGGGTAGTAGGTATGGGTTTTCTACTAGGCGTCCCACCTTTTTCTTTACCCATTTTGCTATAGTCCAAAGGCCCTTATTATAGGGGAGGCTTAGGTTAGTAGTGTGTTTGTTTATAAACCATCTCTAGTTGTTTCTTACTTCTTTTTTTAGGGTATTCTTTAGCTGGTTTCTTATATCTTTATATTATCTCTTGTCTTTAGGGTTGTGGCTACTTATATATTTCCTTCTTGCTTATTGTTAGCTGGTAATAAAAACCGCGCATTATACGGACCATACGTATTATATATAGGCGCCTGGTTTTAAAACTAGGCAGTACTCTTTTAGCCCATTTTTAATTACTACCTAGATCCTTTTTAGTCTTTGGTTAATTTCCTTAGGGGTAGCTAATAAGCCTTACTTATTTAGTATTAGGTGGATTTCTTCTAGGTCTTAAAGTTGTTATTTAACTATATTAAGGAAACTGTCTATCTTAAGCTTCCTTATTGCGTATCTTTTACTACTTAGTTGCGCCTTAATATCTAGATCTAGCTATATCTGGATAGGGATATAGTCTAGGGCGAGTGCCTATTTTTCTTTAGGGTTGTACCTTTTAAGTCTCTAGTATAGGCCTTCGTCTATAAGTGTAAGGTCAATTGTACTTCTAGCGGTGCATTATTGCTATATAATTGCTCCTTAAGGGGTGGCTAGCTTAAGGCCCTAGATGTCTATAGCTCTTAGTAGGCACTCTACCTAATATTTAGCAGCGATATAGATACCCCCCTACTATAGATAGTAGAGGTTTATATCTCCTAATAGGATAGACTCTATGCCTTTAGTTTCTAGTAGGCTTATTACTAATATAATATTCTCTGTTTATAGGACCCCTTTAATCCTAGGGTTATATACATTAATAATTTATACCGGTCCCCTATATATCTGGATTATTATAACTATAATATCTAGGTTAACTGCCTGCTATAACTATAAGGATAGGCTAATAGCCTTGCTGATTATAAAGCACACGCATATAACTGCTTTTAGTTTATATAGGAGCTGGAATCCTTAGGGGCAGTATGTTGATTATATGTAGGTATTATAATACGGCTCTTATATAGCAAAGATATAGTATTTCTCTAGGTCTAGACTATCTAGTAAAGGCCTTATAAGACAGTGGTTTGTATTGCCGCAGTTATACTATATAATAGATAGGTGGTGGACCCCTAGCGAGGGTCCTTTAACTCTCCTTTATTTCTTACTACTTCTATTTCTACTTTCTCTAGAATTTTTATAACTTCTGTCTCTTATATCTGCACCCTAGTTACTACTTATTTTATATAAAGCTTTCCATTTCTATATCTTATGTTCCTACTAGCGCTTCTATATCTAAATCTATTATTATCTCCAGTTCTTCCCTTAGTCTTACTAGATGGCTATATACCCTTTATAGGTCGGCTTCAAATATTATATTTACTATATTAAGTTTAATTCTTAATTATCCTAGTCTTAAGCTTACTATAGCTGTCTATAGGGGTCTTCCTATAGGGCGTCCTCTCCCTTATGTCCCCTATAACCCTTATATCCCTATTTAGTCTAGTAATATTACACGGCGTCACTTCTGGCCCGTTAAGGCTTGGGATAGCTAGCCTAGCCCCCTAGTATTAAAGGTAGGAAACGCCAGGAAGTCATCTATATCCCCCTAGCTTATTGCCTATTATTTCCATTTATATAACCTAGTATACAGTTATTCCCATAGCTATTAAGCCCTTACCTTCCGTCTCCTATATTTAATATAGTCTACTCTCTCCTACGCCTTATATATACTTTAGTAGCAGTTTACGCATTTTATTTAGTCTTAATTTAAGTAGTATCTTATATTATAGGGGCCTACACAGTGGCTACAGCACACCTATGCTGCGTATATAGATTAGGTATATCTCTATTATACGCAGCAATAGCATTATTCTAGGTGTAATTTATAGTTATAGAGCCTTGTGTTATATATAAGGCCATTTATAATTATTCCTTTTTAGATAAGGAGTTTTTGCATTCCTGGTGTATATATGCTAATAATAAGGGAGCTATATATTCGTCTAGTATCTCTCTAGTAAGTCTTTAGCGACCCTTATATCCTTTTATTATTCTTATTATATACTTAATTTACATTTTCCTATTAAAGCCATTAGATTTAGGTAATCTTAAGTCCCAATATAAGGCGTTCCATATATTTTACTATCTCCTATATAGTTGCTGTGTTATTTACCTAACGTCCCTTTTCTACCCTAAGGCTTATAGGAACCGCTAGGACTTTAACTAGGTAATCTTTACAGAGCACTTTTATGCCAATATATTCTCCTAGCCTATCCCCTGCCCTTATAGCTTATTTCTTTACCTATTAGTTCTTTAGGGTAACTCTAATATCTCCGCTCCTAAGGTATTAGACTACAATAGCGTTATAGACCTCTTTGCGAATCTCTAAAAGAACTTCTATTTCTAATTATCCCCTAAGCCCCTCTACTTTCTCTATATTTAGTTATATTATAATTATATACCAGTTATTATCTTAAGGGGGGTAAGTTCCCTATACTATAGAAGTGCAGCTATAGTAGCCTAGGTGCGGTTCGCCAATAAAAAGGGGTTTTATTTATTTTTAATTTTACTTAGCCATTAGAGGATTTAATTAAGGGATTACTAGAGGGGCGCCTAAAGGTCGCTAGACTGGCGGAGCTATTCTACTAGCTGCATTAGTTTGTTATAGCTAATAGTTACTCCCCTATAATTATAGATACTAGACACATCTAATAGGCTTTATATTTTATTAGATGCCTTTTTAATAGAGGTATTTCTGCTTTATAGTATGGTATTCACCTGTTCTTATTATGGAGGGCCATTACTAGGCGTGGTTCTGGCGGTCGCGCGTAAGTGCGAACTACCGTTGTTTAATATATGCCTCCCCTGTAATGCATGCATCTTAGGGGATTCTCTGGGTGATTTTTTGGGGTTCTTTTAGTTGGTTTTAGTCTTTTTGGTCCGGGTGTAGCAAGAGCTCCTTTTTATGTAAGTTTATTATAACCCTTAAAAGATAACCCTATAACTTATAAAATTCCGCCATTAACTCCCATAATTATTAACAATGGTAATAGTTCCTACTTTATTAACTTAATTAATAATATGAAATAGAAACTATAATTTAAATAATTTAAACCTCCTATTAAGTAGGAAGGATATAAAATATAAACTTAGGAAACCTATAACTAGATTAAGGCCAACGCGCCGTCTTTAGTAAAAGAATTCTATAAGAACCATCCTTTGCGGCCTACTTTAGCTAGATAGATATAATATAAAGGTAAACAACTACTACCTAATATAAAAACATAAAATATAATAGCAGGAAACTTGAAATTAAAAAGAACTTAAACTACATTATAACGCTTATAAGGCGATAAGTTATAAATTCTTAACTAAATTAAATTGTTTTAGACCTTTGGCTAAAGGGGGGGGTACTATAATAGGACTAGCCCAGTTACAGTAGGAATGTCTTAGTAAAATACTTAATAGATAAATTCCAACGCTTTAATTAAATTCTGCCAAATTCTGCCAAGTTAATTAAATTCTGCTAAATTCCGCCAAGTTAATTAAATTCCATTAAATTCTACTAACGTAATAGAATTTGGTTAAAACCTATTAAAACCCACGTGCGCTTATGCCCACGCGTCTACTACTAAGACCCTTAAATATTTAGTTATAAGCTTCCTATGTTCTTTTCTCCTCTTTATATAATGTCTTGTACTCTACAAGAGCTATATACCCTTAGATTTAGATAGAATATATATTATTCTTTCGAATATTCCCTAAAGCCTCTTTGCACCCTTATAGTAAGACCCTATTACTGCCTCCTATAGCTAAATAGTGTTATTATTTAATGCTAATACTACTAGCTAGCTATCTAGTGAGAAGGCGACCGTATAAATAGAGTTTAAATGGCCTTTAAGCATACTATAGTAAGACCCTATCGCCGCCTCCTATAGCTGGACGGTATTATCCTATAACGCTAATACTACTAGCTAGCTGTCCGGTAAGAAGGCAACCGCGTAAATATAGCTTAAATAGTCTTTAAGCGTACTACGGCAAGACCCTATTACCGCTCCCTATAGCCGGACGGTCTTATTATCTAATGCTAACGCTATTAGCTAGCCGTTTGGCAAAAAGGCAACTACGCTAATAGAGTTTAAATGGCCTTTAAGCGTGCTATAGTAAGCATTCTAATTCTTTTCTACTTTTAATAGCCTATTAATCTAACCTAGAATATGCTTATTAAACTTTTTCTATAGTCGTTGAAATCGGACTCTGCACCTGTACGTGGTAACGGCTACGAACCTAGGTCTTCGAAGATCAGATCTAGAGCCAACGCAGAGACGTCGCACAGCGTGCGGACAGGACCTGGTGGTAGTTGTGGGCGTTAAGGGCGGTGGTAAAAAGTTTTCGGATGGTAAGGTCTTGAAAACCACCACTGTTGGCCCTCTACAGTATGGCGACTACTACACTGTTCTCCTATCCAGGGCACCTGTACGATCCAACATGGATGGACAGTACTTGATAACATCCCTCAACCCCCAATTAAAAGCATTAATGACCTTACATTAACAAATAAGTGAACGCGCGAATAAACGAACGAATAAGCAAATATACGGCCCCTCCTAACCCCTAGGGCGATCGCCCGCGGATCATACGGTCACTCGCCGTTTTACTACCGTAATACTACTGGCAGCCTGGATTGCGACCCATGGTTTTCCTTATCTTCTTTTAACGGAGTGGTGACCCTTTAAAAGGGCCTAGCTGGGGCCTAGGCATAAAAGATACCTAATATAATATATCCCGCTGCTTAGTATCACGGTAGTTAGAACGGATAAATTCCCCTTACGCCTTTAATGGCTCTAGGGGGGGGGAGGCAAGGCGTATATGGTAATAGTTAATAAGAGATAGCATATAGGGGATGGTTAAGATATGGGAGAGGCAAATACACGGCGATTAATTAGCAAGGCCTAGCTAGGACATAGTAAACCCTAGCTTTAGATAAGCTAGAGAAGGAAGCAGTAGTTCTCAAGGAGTTTAAAACATCTAAGGAGGAGGACGTGCTGTAGGCTCGTAGGGCCGCAGCTACGTGCAAATATGGCAAATTGGGGTTTTTTATCCTACTGAGGCTGCTTATAGGGTTTTTCCTCCCCTAACTGCAGGGGTTTTCTTCCTGTAAATATATAAGTTTTTCCCCCTGTGCGGAGTAGTTTGCGTGGGCCAGTAGGATCCGTATTAGACGTTAATTAAAGAGTTACTACTACTACTAAACTTTTTCTATATTATGCTTATCTTTGGAGCAAAGATAAAAGCTAAAGAGTATAGTTATAGAGGTGCGTTTTTAAGTATTGTTTGATTTCTTAGAATAAAGCGCTTTATATTGTAAAGAAAGCTAAATATTTTAGCGCTTTGCTTTAACTATATAATAAGTAAGTATAAAGTGTAACAGTTCACCAGCACTACGCTAAGACATAAGATTGTCGCCTAAGAGGCTCCGAGACAGGATCTACCCTACCCTTATATGTCTCGGATATGGTTAAATATTAAGTTATAGACTTCGGAGTTCGGGGTCTACTTTTATGTATTTAGTTCACTTGATTTCCATAGATTTACAAAAAAGTTGCTTATTTAATCCTTATACTGCAAAAAGCTTACATAAAGTATTATAACCGATAGGAGTCCGTGCCATCTCGCGCACGGTGCCACCTCGCGCACGGTCTCCAACACCAAAATCAATTGTTTAAATGAGGCTGCAGAGGGCCTAGTATTTAATCAAATCTACTGAATTCTTGGTGTAATAGCCTTTGGGAGTCGGTGAATGTAGCTAGCTATATATCGTGACCTTGGAATCTAAGTGGAAGCTTTATCTGCCGCTAAGGGCGTTTACTAGCTAAATTAACCACCTGAACTTCTCTACTATCTATAGCCGTCAAATCTACCCTTTTTAAAGCCAATATAGTATTTATTTAAGCCTTCTTTAACCTCCGAGTGAGGATTATATCGCGTTGCAATTGCCTTTTAGCTTGTTTAGCTTTTTTAGCTTTCTGCGTAGCAAGCTTCCTAGCCTCAGCTTCTCTGTCTCGGGTTATCTTATCCTATACTCGTTGTTCCTTTTATTAATCAATTAAACGCCTCTTCTTATCCTTTTGTAGTTAACGTTAAAGCCTTTTATTAACTTTAAGAGCTTGTTTATAATCTTTAGCTTCCTCTGCTTCCTCCTAGAGGTCACGAGCTTGTTGAATTTTATGGGGGCTAAAGAATATAGCACCACCATCCTCAGCAAGGGCAAGCTTATGAAATAGAGGCTTTATACGCTTATGCTTCTTCTTCTTATTCTTAAGAGCCCGTTCGTAGCCAACGACCCTGTGTTATAATATAATATTTGAGGTTGCAAGGTCCTGTATAGTGTTATTAAGCTTACAAGCGCGCTTGTTAAATACATCGGTAATTACCTCTTTAAGGAGCCTCTCTATCTTCCTCTAATCACTAGCTGAGAGAGCTGAGTGAGTAGACTCGCTAGAAGAAGACTGCTTTTCTATATAGGACTTTTCTACCTTATATCGAGCCAAAACAGCCTCTGGCTTAAATAGGTATAGTCCCATCTTTTTCTATCCACTTTGTATATTTCCTGGTGAAAAGGCTTTCCTAAAGGCTGGCTAGAAGAGGCGGAAGAAGTCTCTTTTACTAAGGCGTGTTAATTCTTGGCAATTATTAAGGAAGCCGTTGAGCTCCTGGCTGTAGTATGTAGCTAGGGGTAAGAAGAGGGAGACGTCAAGAGGCTGTAATCTATAAGTAGAATAAGGTGGGTATACTATAACAAGAATTCGGTGAAGCTGATAATAGTTAAGAAACTTTACATTAACGTAAGAGCTATGCCCATTAACAATAAGGAGCCTCTACTCCCTCCCTTAGTAGGCCTTCTGCTTAGTCTTGTGATTAAATATTTTAGTAAGCTATATAAATCCAAGCTTGTTGTTTGTCCAGCTAGTTAGTAATAAGGTAAAGAAGCAGGGGTGTTTATTAGGCTTAAAGTCTTAAAGCTAGGAATCTTGAAGGTTACTAGAAATAGCAGCATAGATTAAACTAGGTAAAAGATACGATCCATTAGCGCAAATAGTGGCTATAAGGGTAATCCACTCTCTACTACCGTCCTGTACTATATAATTAACTCTACCAGCTTCAAAAGCCCTCCAAGAGAAGATTCTTTTGGCTTTTATAAGTGCGCCAACCGGGAATTCTTTTTTGTCCATATTATATTAATTTTCTGGTAGAATGTGATGTTCGTCAATCTTCCTTTCTAAAAGCTTAAAATATAAGCTATAGTAAAAGGCAGATTTAGCCTTTTTGCGTGCACTGTTAATAGGAGTAAGGTAGCCAGTTTTTAAGTTATTCTGGTTAGCCTTCAGCCATTACGATACCCAGTAAGGCCTGGGCTCTCTCCCTGCAATCTCTGCTACGAAATTCCGTACCATTAATGTTGTAGGAGGAAGGCCGCGTTCGGTAAGTTGATTAATATACTTAATAAGAGCTTTTGATTGTACTGGGGTAAGTAGACATTGTGAATTATACCCTGCCTGCTTAGAGCTATGAATCCCGTTATAGCGTTTTAAGAGCGTGGATTGGTTAAACCCATGCTTTTTTGCAGTTGTCGTGATATTTGGATGTTCTTGCGACTTTAAATCTGCAATCGCCTCCTCAATTGACCCCATATTGGTTGAGTTCTGGTAATTTGAAAATTTTGAAAATTTGGTGCTTTGGTGTGCGAGAGGTGGCACCGTGCGCAAGGTGGCACGGACTCCTAGAGTAACTAAGAGATGTTTTATATATACGAGTAATTGTAAGCTATTAATTATATAAATACCTTTTAGTACTTCTTTAATAAGGCTTATAGCTTCTAGTTAGTAGGGAAAGAATTTCTATAGAAACTTATATACTGTATTGTCGTTATAGAT
>Ga0307507_10004013_pt1 | contig 26999 bp, 4 predicted proteins | sample 7_EM_MG_FD_207223 | JGI IMG/M metagenome (GOLD analysis project Ga0307507, IMG submission 207223) | Populus trichocarpa ectomycorrhiza microbial communities from riparian zone in the Pacific Northwest, United States - 7_EM | ecosystem: Host-associated > Plants > Roots > Unclassified | place...
TAGTGAGGAAGCATCTAAACTTAATAAGGAAGTATTTAAACCAAATAAGGTAGGGGGTGTATACATATCAATTGGGGGGTGTACGTGTATCATTTAGGGGGTGTATAAATAGTGGCGACCTAAATTAATAGCTAACCTTGTCTTTCTTAGTGGTTATAGGAAGTACGTAAATCCCTTTAAGTTAATAGTAATACTAATAGCTAACCTTGCCTTTCTTAATGGTTATAGGTAGTGCGTAAATTCCTTTAAATTAATAGTAAAACCAATAGCTAACCTCGCCTTTTTTAATGGTTATCCCTTCGGCTGGTAAGGTCCTACGAGAGTTGGGCCATACACGAACACCAGAATCAAAAATACACATATAGTCACGGAGCCTTGATCCCATTAACTCTATTAGCTGGCTCTTATCAATAACCGTAGGACCAAATCTACCAGCCAAAGGGATAGGGGGTATATAAATCTCTTTAAGTTAATAGCAAAACTAATAGCTAACCTTGCCTTTCTTAGTAGTTATAGGTAGTATATAAATCCTATTAAGTTAATAGTAAAACTAATAGCTAACCTTGCCTTTTTTGTTACAGACGCTTTAAGTACAATACTATAACTACTTAGAGAAGAGTCGGAGGAAGCTAGTTAGTTAGTATAGGCACAGTCCAAAATAGATCTAGTAGAACTATATAACGAGAAATAGTAACTAAGGTCACATAATATAATCTATATAATCTATATAATCTATAAGATCTGTAATAGAGCAAACAGAGCAGACAGAGCGGATAGAGTAAGGACTTTCTTAGGAGTTAGGATGTGTATTTAAAGGACCATAATCCCTACCTAGATAGTTCTTTCTTTATAGTAAATCTCAAAATACAATTAGAGTTAATCTATTAGGCAACCACTTTACCAGTTATTATTTATACTTATTACATTATTGACTTTATTTAATATCTATATACCTAGCCCATTAACAAGTCTACCATAGTATCTCTTACAAGGCTTTTATTATATATTTACTACTAAGGTTACAGTATCAATAAGTTAAATAACATACCACTAAAAGCACTAGTTATAACGCTATCTATAGCAGCTACAACCTTAGGGTCTAGAGGAGACACTGGTATAAGGGACACAGATTCACAGCTAGTCACAGTAGGTTAGTTATAAGAAATAGTTAACCAATTAACAGATAACAATTAAATACTTAAAGAAAGAATTAATAGAATCGGAGTAGCTAAGGTTAAGCTACCCTTAATTAAACAGTTCTTAGGGGAGAAGTTAAAACTTAAAGGGTTCCTTACATAAATGCACTTTAAGGTTATATAAGAAGGAGTAAAGCTAGCTATACTAGTGGACCAAGTAGTATACACAGGGTTGTTCTTAACAGAAAGAGCACTTAAGTGGTTTAAATTTTACCTTACCAAAATCCAGACAAACGGAATAACTACTAACTAAGAAATACGGTTTATATTTACTAGTTAGAACGGGTTTGCAGAAAGGCTAATATAGGTATTTAGAGACCTAGAAGCAATAACTATAGCGGAAAGAAAACTTTAGAACCTAGTATAATATAGTTTAGCAATTAAGTACATAACGCAGTTTTAGATACTTGCAATATAAGTTAAGTAGAACAATAAGGCACTAATAGCACAGTATAAATAGGGACTTAAGGCTAAAGTCTAGAACGCGATTATCCTAATAGAAGACGTAGAGAGTCTAAGAGACTTAATATAAGGGGACTTTATAGATAAGGGGCTATAAGGACACGATTGTGGAATAGAATAGATTAGTAAGAGAGACAAATCCTTAAAAAGGTAAGGCCTCTGGGATTGTGGAGACTATATACTATAGGCACGTACCCCTAGTACGTAACCGGCAACCATCCGAGAGGCGTCTAGAGGTTGTCCTAAGGGCAACCCAGGGTGTCCGCAATAATATCCCTTACATTGCCCCCCCCTTCTTACGGTCAGCCCCCAATCGCCATTACCTTATAGTAGGGAGATTATAAGGGCTCGTCCTAAAAAGGGTTTAGAGAGATATTAGGGAGATATTGGTATGCCGCTATATATTATCTATCTATCTAACCCCTGCTTTAAACTCCTGAAAACCTTAATAAGGAAAAAACATAACTAGAGAAAAAACGTAAGGATTACCAGGAGACCCCTTAAAAGCCTACCGGAAATGTGCTGGTAACTACCTAGGCTAACCTAAGGATTTTCATACAACTCTACTTCTAAGCCTTTATACTGGTCTGCAATTAATCGCAAGTATTATAGGCAATTTAGTGTTCCTAATATGGTTCCGTAAAACCTTTTAGTATAGGATTTAATATATAGAGCCTTAGCTTGCCATTGTCTTTAACTTTTAAGATATTAATCTATAATCCTTTCTCGTTAGTTCTATGCTATATATTTGGCGTAGCTTTACTGCCTAGCAAACAGAAGGGATACTTCGCAATAGCGCCTTTAGCTATTATACAATTTGTTAAGAACATCTATAACGTTATTCTTTAATACTATAGTATTATTTAGGTATAATTTCACCTATATACGTCTATAATTAACGTCTTAATTGCCTTCCCTAGCCGCGTAATCAGTTTTTGTAAGGAAGTGATAACTAAATAGCTTATATACGTATTTACTTCCTTCTGAATTGCGCTATTATAACAGAGTTATATTGGCAAGGTTGCGGCTATTCACTAAAAGGATATTAGGAGGTAAAGTATAGAGACACCTTACTTATTAAGCTGCTCCTTTTCTTTAACACCTCACTCCCCATTATTACCCTTTGTCTAAATTTAGACGTATTTTTAATATATTATTAAGATTTTCTTTTTTTCTATCATTAATTTAATATACCTCTTTATTCTCCTGCTAACTGCTCTTTTAATCTAATTCTATAGCGTATTCTAGCCCTACTGCTGTATATAGAACCCCAATCTCTGCTAACCCGCAACTGGTGCTAGTCCTACCTAAATAACTTTGCATATACGTCTTTAAAAGACCAGAAGTCTAATAAGAAGATTCTGGATACTTATAACAAGACCTACTGTGTAAGGTCCAACACCTTTAGTCCTTATAATTAATGCATACATACCAAGAGCGGCAGTTATATTAAGGTAAGCTTTTCCTATTCTTAATAAGTTTCCATTACTAACTTTAGGCTTTAATATAGCCTAGGCCTAAGTAGCGACAATCCTTTAATGTCCTTAACTACTATATTACCCAGGCTCTCTCTCATTCTAGCGCTAATGCTAAACGTCTAGGTTAAATTTAAGACTATACTACAGCTATCTACACCGCCTATAATTCCTAGCGAGCTAGCTAGCGACGCCTAATAAGGGAGCAAGGTTGGTATACTAAGGATAGGGTAAAGGATAGGGGTGATAAAAAGAAGGTCGCTGTCTACCACAAAAAGAAGTTCGCGTATACACGTCAAGTTTTAAAAGAGTACAATATAATACAGTATTAGGTAGGTTACCCTTTGGGTACCTAGTAGATAGGTAACTAACAGTTGCCGTAGCAAGGTCTTAGTGGTTCCGGACTATATTAGCCAGCTAACGTCTCTGTTTATTCTAGGCTTAAGCGTATCTTTATTAACTATAAGCTAACGCCTCAAGAGCTTTATTAGTATTAGTTTAGACCTAATATTAGTATTAAGCATTTAAGAATCTCTGCTCTATCTACACCTTATCGTCCTGCCCCTGTTTTTATGCCTACTTATACACCTATAAAGGGATCTCATTCCCGTCAGCCATCCCTTAGAGGGCCGATAGATACTAATCCTGCTCCTAAGGATAAGGCATAGTAGCTTTCAATTTAGGCATTTAGGATTTATTCTTATATATAGTAGCAATTAAGGATTTCGACTAGTGCTTAGGAAGGCCTTAGAAGGCTTTTAGGAAGGCATAGGAACACTATTCCTAATATAGACTAATAAATAGGAATGCAATTCTAGCAAAATACCCTATCAATTCTATACTATATACGTGAAAAGGCTGAGGACCTATTCTACCTTAGGCCGTAGCCCTAATTAATCCTTATAGTTTCTAGAGCTTATCTATTCCATATCTAATTTAATCTATTTACTCTTTAGGGCCTCTCTTAGCCTACCGCAAGCTTTCTTTATAGGTTACAATAACACTATAGTATTAGAGCGCTTTCTACAATTTATAGATTATAGACCTTAGTCCTAATATTCTTTTAGAATATCTTTATAATAATCAAGGTAATCCTCTAGTTCCTATATAGAGTCCTTAGCGGGCCAGCCTAGCCATTTAATTTTATATTAAAGCTTATTCTTAACAGACTTATAGCGTAGTATAGCTTTAACCTTATACCACTCGCCCACCACTTTAGGGTGTTTAATTAGGCCTAGACAGAAGTTCTTTTCTAATAGTAGTCTATGCTATAGCTCTAGTAGATTTACGTAAAATACTAGATGCATATAGGCCATAAATAGGGGTAGCTAAAGATGGTAGGCTAGCTTACCAATTCGTTCCTTAATTTAGAAGGGACCTAGGTATCTTATATTAAGCTTCTTTAATGGTTAATAGGTCTTAATATTCGTTAAACATAATAGAACCTTATTACCTACGCCGAAATACTTATTCTGGTATTTATGGTTATACCAAAGTCTCTGCTGCTCTTACGCATCTTATAGGCTCTACTTTATATACTTCCATTACTCCTCCCATTCCTTAAGGTATCCTTATACTCTCTAGTAGATGTTCTTAGACTTCCCAGTAGGATCCTATAATTAATTATACGGCCTTAGCCAGTAATTGTTGGGTATACTATTAAATCCTAATAGTCGGATACCATAGGCAATCTAGATTGGTACAAACTAATACAATAAATGTTGCTTTAAGTTATAAGCGTACTCTATATACGGAAGTAGCTCACACTAATTGTCTTACTAGTAGTTTAAATATATTTATAGATAAGACTCCAGTTCCTAGTTCTAGCGTTCCATTTACCCATTTATCTACGGATAGAAAGCTGTACTATAGCGGTAATCTATCTTTAAATAAAAGCATAGATCTGACTAGTACTGGCTTATAAAGACGCTACCCCTATTAGTAATAATAGAGTATGGCTAATCTACTTTAAGAAAGCATTTCTCCTTAATTAGGCTAGTAAGCGCTTATGCGTTAATCGTCTTATTAACAAAAAGGTATTAGACGTACTTTAAAAACCTATTAATAAGTACTAAAACCAAATCGTATATTCATCCTTACCCATCTTTTAAGGGCGGGAGATCCGTAATAAAGTCTATAGTATAATATTGCTATGGCTTACTGGCAGGGGGAACTAATTTAAGTAAACCCCATAGCTTATACCTTTGGATTTTATATACTTAACACTTCTCGTAGTAGCTAATATACTCCTTTACTTCCTACTTAAGCTTTAGCCAGTAGTATTTGCATTAAAGTAATTCCACTGTCTTGGCTTAACCATAGTGGCCGCCCAGAGGATTATTATAATTCCTTATAAGGATCTTCTATCGTAGATTTGCTTTTTATAGCACCTAAACCTTACTATATCTACGCAGTAGGCCCATTGGGTCTAATTCCTAATGGTAACACCTAGCAGCTTTCTTTCTATTATGTTTCTGGTCTACTTCCGCATTAAAGATAGCATAGAAGGCGTCCCTTTGTTACACCTTATAGATAAGATCTATTAACCTTTTAGATAGTTTCTAGGTGAAAGCTGTTTCGCCTTATACTACTCCAAGTATAAGACTAGATAGTACTATAGATCTTATAACTTCTTAGTACGCGTGCGTTAGGAAGGCCGCTATAAGGTTAAAGTCCTTTAGTCTTTATAGGGCTCTGGGTTCCAATTGCTTTATAACTTTACTTTTGGTTTAAGGGGATAGCTTAGTAATTAAGGGTAGTGTATTACTAGGTTCCAAACTTATACTAGGGACGTCCTATCTAGGTATCTTTAGACCCTTATTAGCCACGGACCGGGTATTAGCTAGAACGTTAGTAGAAGCTAATAGGGTTTATACCGCCTAAGACTTAGTGCTTAGAGCTATAGGTACTTAAGTATCCTACACCTAGAGCTTGTTCTGCAATGTAGGGAGTAAGATATCTATTATCTATTTTCCTTCTCCCGTTTTAAAGCCTTTGGTATAGTCTGGCCGTTATAACGGTCCGTTAGTAGGGTTATTTTCCCCTGGCTTATATTTAATCTTAAAGTTAAATTGCATAAGCTCCTCTGCCTATCTAGCTTATTAAGGTATAAGCTCCTTTATAGTTATAAAATAGTGTAGATTATATTAATTTGAGAGTATACAAGTAGTATAGCTTGCGTGCTCAAGGTAGTGTTGCCACTATTTAAAGTAGTTAACTATAGCCAGCAGTTTCTTATTGTGGGTATAATACCTAACTTTAGGTCCCTAGAATTGTCACGAAGATCAGATAGATAAGTTCATTAATGAAATGGGTTGATAGATTGATGATCTGGTATCGTGTCTTGAGTGACGTGTCTTGAGTGACGTGTCTTGGGGGCCCTAGAGCTTCGAGCTACGAAGAGATTTTACAATGCACGTGCTCCGTGCACGTGACTCGTGCACGTGACCCACGCATTTAGAGAATACAGATTATCTGACAAGAATTTTCTGCTATAGAATACTACTGGCCTCTAGTGGAGCTAGGTAGCGTCCGGATACCTATTAGGTTGTAGTAGAATACTAGCAAAAGCAAAATTTGATGCATTAGTAACCATCATTAGTAGCTAATCTAGGTTAAAATGCCATAATAGTGGAGCTTCTATAAACTTTGCATGTAGTTCCTAAAAGGCTTCCTATACCTTTCTAGGCCATATCCATAGTTTATACTATTTAGTTAGTCCCTTTTTAGTTTTCTTCCTTCCCGCCTTTAAGCTTTTTGCTTCTTAGGCCGGGTCTTAAAAAGCTTTAGTAATATGGTTAAATAGGTATTGGGCAACGTCCGAGTAGTTATAGATAAAGCGTCTATAGAAATTGGCAAAGCTTAGGAACACTTAAATATTCTAGTAGCTCTCTAGCTCTAGCCACTCTTAAATTATCTACACCCGTATTAGGTCTATAACTACACCTATAGGCGTTATAATATACCCTAGGAACTCAACCTGCTTAGTATTAAAGATATACTTTAACGCCTTGGCGTAGAGGCCCTAATTATCCAAACATTCTAGTACTTCGCGGACGTGTTACTTATACTAATTCTTATCTTCTAAGTAGATTAAAATATTATCTAAATAAATAATATATGTTCGGTTAACTAGTCCCCCTAAGGCTCTATAAATATATAATTAGAATGTTATAGGCGTATTGGCTAGCCCAAAGGGCATCACTAGATACTTAAAGTGGCCGTATTAGGTTTTAAAAGCGGTCTTCCACTTATCCCCTTCTTTAATACGGAGCCTATAATAGGCGTCTTATAGATCCAGCTTTATAAAGATCTTTACCCTAAATAGTTAATCCAGCATTTTACTAACCAGTAGTAGTGGGTAACGGTTCTTAATTATAATCTTATTAAAACCGCGATAGTCTACGTATAGCCTTATAGTTCAATATAGTTTCAGAATAAAGAGGATTGGCGCGCCTGCTAGCAACTTACTAGGCCATATCTATCCCTTTTCCAGTAAGCCGTTAAGGTACTCCTATAGGATCTTAAGCTCTTTATAAGAAAGGTTATAGATAGAAAGGTTTAGTAGTTATTTACCTTCTTCTAGATTAATTATATAATCGTATTCCAAGTTCCGCTAAAGGACTTTTACTTACCTACCCAAAAATACCCTTAGTAAGTCCCTTAGGCCTACTAGGATATTCAATAAATTAGGGTCGCGTTTGTCCTCTATATTATCGTTAGGTAGATCCTGGAGGTCCCTTAGAACACTTACAGGCAGCGTTACGCGCTATAGTAGCTGTTTATATATAGTTACCACTATACGTTAAACAGTTTCATGCGGTAGCTAGTAGAGGGTAGGGAACTCTTTAACATAGCGTTTAAGGTGTTATAGTATCCTCTCTGCGTATTACTTAAGCCAGAGTAACCTATGGCGGTGGAAGTATCTCGTGAGATCTTTAAGATCGCCGCCTTTCTATAGTGTCTCCGCGACCTATCTGGTAGTTCCCCGTAGGGTATCTATTACAGAAGGGCTATTGCCTATGCTAGGCTCTATACCTATCTTGCTATAGAATAGGGGTTGGATCTAATACTCCTTTAGGTATAGAGTGTATACTATTTCTCCTAGAGCTATATCCTCTAGGATATCTTTTAAGCTTATTAGTAAAATACGCCCTTCTAATTCTTTATCGTTCCACCATTTAAAGGCTCCTGTCTTAAAGCGTATCTTAAGATCTGCTTTCGCAAGCCAAGAATATCTAAGGATAAGGTTATAGCCTATAAAGTCAGCTACCTAGAAGGGTTGCGGGCCAACTACCTTAGTGCGGTTATATATGTCGGCCACTAATACTATAAGCTTATGGGCACTGTATAGTTTAATCCAATACTTATCTAGGAACCCTATGGTAGGTTTCCGCCACCTTAGCAATAGGATAAGCTTATGCTCTTTTACCAAATTATATTATATAAGATTGATTTCGGCGCCGCTGTTATATAGTACTTAGAACTGACATACCTCGCCTATAGGGAGTACCATTTCCAGCTTAATAGCAATATAGAGAGTCTCTCCTTCTATATCTTGCCCTAGTTACAGCCGGGAAAGGTCCGCAACTAGGGCTTTTCTTTTTTTGGATTATTAATGCGGTTATTACCCTACTTATTTTTCTAATTGGGTTTTCCTCTAGAGAAGTTTTCTCTTAACTTTTTAGAGTGTTCCTATAAGGATGCCGGACGGGTATTAGGTTGGCCCTAAAAGTCTTTCCCATTGCTTAAGGTCCCTAACTTTAACCATTCCGGATTTCTCTTTAAGAACGGCTTCTTTAGAGCTTAGGTCTGCCCTATATTACTACTAAAGTGCCCGCGCTTCTAGTTACCCCCCAACTTCTTACCGGAAGAGGTCTGGTTCCTTACCGCATCCTCAGTATTTAGAACCGCTTGTTTAAAATCCGTATATATAGTAATCCACAATAGGGCTTCTACGTGCTTTATTTCGTCATAAATTACTAGCTTAATTCTAGCCTAGATAAATCCAATCTTCTCCTTCTTATAGATGCTACCGTCCTCGTTTTTAAAGGGCTCTAGATCTATTAATTAAGCATAAGTTTCTACAAAGTTCATAAACTAGCGGAAATTATAGCGGTTAAGCTGTGTCCCATTCCAGAATAGTTCTGCATTATTGTATTATACGATATACAGATCTTAAGTCCATTTCTTTAGGAAGGTTTGTAGCTGCGGCTATATAGTAATCTGCTCTTTATTAAGCTAATTAAGTATAATCTAGTTTAGGGATCGGTCTTTAATCTTACTAATAATCCATTAAGTACGCTTTTTAGTATTGTCTTATATTATTAGCATCTTAAAGAAGTTATCTACTTTACAAACCCAGTCGTCCAGCTATTGGACGTTAGGTCTATAGCAGAGTTCTAGACTACCAGAGGCCTTAGTTAGTTAGTCCATATCATTTTTCTATTCGCTGCGTAGATACCTCTTTAAGTCTTCTATACCTCCTTAAGTAGGTACTAAGTAGCCTCTAAAAGGCCCTTGGCCTTAACTAGGTTGTAAAAGATTTTATTTAGCCTAAATTAAGCTCTGCTAAATCTAGACCTACCCCTAGAGGTTTCTAATATATTTATTAATAGCTCCTTCCCGTATAGCTTCCAAGAGCCTTATAGCAGCTTCCCAATATCCTCCTTAGAGAAAATCGGTATAGGGCTCTTAACTTTCCAACCTTAGACCTAAGAAAGCTCTAGCTATAGAGGTAGTGTTAGTACCAGTAGCTAATATGGGTTTCCCTGCGAGGCTTAAGTCTTAAGTTAGTGATTAGGTTAGATTACCTAAAGGGGTAGGCCCGCTTGGCTTATAAGCAGTCTATATATCGCTACTATACCAATTGTGGGCTAGTGGTCTTCTGGGAGGGTTCCAGTTGGGTCCCTAGTTAGGCGCGTTAGTATATTCCTTTGGTATTTCTAATTTAGGGGAAGATCTTAGAGTTGCCTCTAGCGCTTAATCTACTAATTGGCCTAAATAGGGCCGGAGGGGTTCTAGCTACTTTCTAGCAGTGTTATAACCATTATAGAGGGTGTCTACGTTTTCCTCAGCGTTGCTAGTAACCGTAGGTATGCAAAAGTCTTTAAGCTCTTAGTGCATCTAGGTGTTAGGGCTCGTTCGGCCGTTTTGCCTAAAGGTTTATATTATCGCAATCTCTTACTATTAGAGGGACCTTCCTGCCTTAGCGCAACGGCTTTTTATAAAGTGTTTATAGAGTTTCCATTTAGGTCGTCGCGAGATTTTAAGGGAGGATAGTAGATATAAATAAAAGATGTAAATAAATAATCTGGTCCTTAAAGCCAGCTACCCTTCCAAATAGAGTAGGAAGGATTTAAATATAAGGGGACTTTGTAGACAGGGGGCTATAAGGACACCATTATGGAATAGGATAGATTGGTAAGAGAGACAAATCCTTGAGAAGGTAAGGCCTCTAGGATTATAGAGACTATATACTACGGGCATGTGCCCCTAGCACGTAACCGGCGACCATCCGAGGGGCGTCTAGAGGTTGTCCTAAAGGCAACCCAAGGTGTCCGCAATAATATCCCTTACACTTAATAGATTAATTAATAAAGATTAATAATAGGATCTATTAAAGGGAACAAGCTAAAAAAGGGCAAGATAGAGTTCTATAGTTATATAAGGCGCAGAGTATATATTAACAAACGCAGAGTTAAAGACTATAGAATAGTAGGCCAGAGCTAATAGACTTTTTTTTTTAATCCATTGTATTATACTACGTACAATACTACGCATGCAGCCTCTAGGCTATAGCGCTATAGTCCTATATACATGAATCCCTTAGGGCAGCTTAACATATACTAGTAACTATATCCTAGTAGTTTATAAGCCCCTAAACTAGGGGTTTATAGTTCCTTAGTTAAATACTAAGTTATAAGCAACTACTAGGGAATGAGAAAACGGTAGAAAACTATAAGAAATAAGAAATCCTAACGCCTATCCCTGTCCTTTTGTAATTTATTTCTGTCCTTTTGCTTACTAATATCTCTTTACTAGGAGCCTAGTAGGAGTTACCTCCTTCTATAGATCCTGCTATTATTAGCCACTTTCTAGTAGCTATTCCTGTCCTACTTAGAAATAGAAAAAGCGCCTCTCTTCCTTTTTGTATATAAAATAGCTTCTTTAGAGAGAGAGAAGAGCCTAGTTTCTTTTGCATTTCCCTTCTCTCTTCTCTATATAGGTTATAGTCTAGTAGTAGGTACCTAGGGGTTTGTAGTGCTCTACATTCCCTAAAGTATCTACCATCTTCGTCCTCCCCCCCTATTACTTTAGAGAAGGATTTAAAATAGCCTTTTCCTAGCTTTAGTTGGAAGAAAGCTAATTGTAGCGTTTTAGGCAGGTAGTTATATATTAGCTAGTAATATAGTAGAGTTTAACATACCTGCTTATCTAGGCCTCTACCCCAGTTTTCTAGTGCTTTAGTCCTAGTCTATAAGCAGTTGGCTGCCACCACTAATAGCACAGGGAGTTTTACCAGTTCTTTTGGATATCTTATAATAGGTTATTGGCCTAAGTACCAGTCCGCCCCCTAGCGGTCTGTATAAGAGTCTCCTCCTAGAGTTAGTACGCTTTTGCACAGCTTAGGAGCCTTCCATAGCCGCTAGTTTTACGCCTCTCTTTATTATTTCCGCCGGCGCGGGCGTAAGCTGCCATTTACAGGGGTCGCAACTCCCATCTTACGCGCCTACTAGCGTAGTCCTACAAGGGCGTCGTGGCTGCATCCTACAATGTAGTTAGGTACACCTTTTATAGTTAAGGCCCAGCCAAAGCCTCCCCACCTAAGTAACTCCTGTTTGCTCCATAAGTATATCTTATCAGTATACCGTCCTAGCGAATGGTTCCGTCTATTAATATACTAACACGCGCATCCGTTCTCTTAAGCTATATAGCAGTCTCTCTAGCCAAGATGTAATCTTGCCTACCTACCAGGTGCACTAGGGGTTAGAGCCTAGTTAAGGGGTAAGGTCCCTAGAGCCAGCAGTAGCTGCTACGTACTACGCCCTATAGAAGGCTAGCAGTAATATAGGGGCGCAATACCCTATATACTACTAGCTCCTGTTTTACGTTGCCTATAAGAGTCTCCTTATAATAGGCCGACCGTGTCTTACAGGAGGGGGCCATAGACCAGGTCCTGTGCTGGGCAACCTACTCCCCCCTCTCCTACTAACTAAGCTTATGTCCCCCCTTTTTATGAGCTGTGCCTATGTCTCTAACTATTAAGTCCTTGTCTAACTATGCCTGTAATTCCTTACAGCCTCCCCATATATATATGCGTCAGGTTGCGTGCACCACGCCTATTAAGACCCTCCTATAAGTTACCTAGTTGAACGCTATAGGGCCGTTAAAGCTGGCCTATATTTCCGCTGCCTAGAGCTTTGCCTGTGTTTCCACCTCATTAAGCCGTCTGGTCGCCATCGCGTTGCTATTACATCGCAGTCGTCATCTAGGTCGCGCGCACTACGCCTATTAAGACCCTCTTCTAAGTCTCCTAAATGTACCAGATAGGCCCTTGTAGAGGGGCCTTAATAAGTTCTCTAGGCAGGGCCTTAACAAGTTCTTCGCGGTAGCCTTTAGGCCTTAATAAGTTTTGTATAATTCTACAACGCGTTAACCTTAATAAGTTCTTATAAGTAGAGGTTCCCTACGCCCTTACTATATTCCCTTTGCGATCTTAGAGCTAGTGCAAGCCTAAGGGTGTCCTATTATACGCCTAGGGCGCGTTTACGTTAACTAGCTGGATAAGGCCAGTTTCAGGCCTAGCTGCGAGCCAGGTAGTTGTACATCGGGTAGTTTTCGTATCCCAGTTTCCCTTAATAGGCCTCCCTAGATAGTAGAACAGGAGCTTTAAGCGGAGGCAGTGAGGCTCCTGGTGTCGTTAAGGGCGATGCGTTGTACAATGCTTCGTACGCGTCGCGAGCTCAACACCACAGAGTCGCAACGACAGCGCGCTGCACGCGCTGCGACGACTCTCTTCTATCGCCTCTGCACTTGGCCATCAAAAGGAACGATTTCCTAATGATGTTTCCACCCGCGGCGACGTGGACGCGTGCAGTAGGGCTTCGCGGGCGCTAATGGACTTAAGCGGTACTAAAGAATCCAAAAGATAAAGTAAGAAACTATAGAAACCTAGAGGTTAAAGATTAAGCAATTATAAAACTAAGGAGTAAAGGCTAAACCAGGGATCTTAGTAGCAGAAGACATTTAGGCAAACTCTATAATAAGAAGAATGGTTTAAAAAAGAAGCTTATATAAATTATGGAAAATAGGATTATTTTGCCAGAGACTATAGAGGTAGTTAGAGTAACTATGCGGTAAGGGACACTAGGTTGTTAAAGTACAATAATATAGGTATAAGGATGTTACGCGGGACCAAGGAGTGTTTAATCCAATACTTTGCGTTTTATTATAACAACGCATACCAAATTTATAAGGACACTAAGTATAGCGTAAGCTATTAGCTATAAGAGCTAGAGTTAAGAGGACTTAAAAGAACTAAAAAGTTAGATAAAGAATAAGATTAACTCTATAAGCTAGATTAAAATATCACAGTAATATATAGATAAAGATTAGTAACAATAATAATGGAGTTAAAGTACTTATTAATTAACAGCAATAAAGAAGCAAAGGGGACTAACTAGGAGTACCTAAACCTTAATAACATAACAGAAGCAGAGACTAAGACCACTATAGAACACAGTTTAGTAGTAGGTATTATAATACCTCTAAATACAGAATCCATCGCTTTATAAGACAGAAGGAGCAATACCTAAAGATAGTTAAACAAGTAGATAACTGCTAGTGCTAGCTTACCACTTAATAAAGGCAAAAGGCCAAAGGCTTAAGATTCTTAAAACGAGATAAAATATACCTAAGAACCCATAATAAACAAAAACCGATGGAAAAGGGCAGCAGCTTAGTTTAAAGACAAACAAATAAGCATAGGATATAGATTCCTAGGGAACCAAGACTTTAAAGAACAAATAAGGTCCACGGTAGGCAAACACAGTATTTAGCCTAAAAGTTAAAAAGTTAATACAGTAATTAAGAAGCAAGACAACTTTAATAATCTAACTATAAGACACAAAAAATAAGAAAGCATAGATAAGTTTAGGTAATAAATTATTGCATAGTAAGAACAAAAGCTAGACTAGAGATTAGCTATACTAGAACATACAAGGAACTAAGCACCTATATAAAAAGCTACAAATAGGTTAAGGGTAGAAACGCTAAGAGCTAAGTAGTTAGATAAACTAAAACAAGAATAGGATCTAGAAATTCCAACCAGATTCGCAGAACGACATACTAAAGGTTACAACAATATAGTAATAAAGAGATACTTCCTTATAAACAGGTTGTATACACTTACCAAGCTATATTATAGGTGGTATAAGCAATAAGGAAACAATAAGTAGGAAGATTTCTATATATAGCTGGATAAAAAAGTTATACCAGACCAAGCCATGTCTAAAAAATAGATAAGCTATATAAAAGGGGTGTTAGTTATAATATTAAAGAACTTAGAGGAACAAGCTATAAACTAGAGAGAGATAATATAAGTATTAGTACCAGTAAATAATATAGTAACGTTTAGATTAACGCAGGAGAGGTTTAAACTTAAGGATAAAGATAAACCAAGAGTTAACCCAAAGCACCTAGTATATTACATATTGGCATAGATCGCATATATAGATGACACGTATAATATACATAGGACACCCAAAGACAAGTATCGGAAGTATCCAATAAGGATATATTAGACAATAGATAAAAAGCAATACAGGAATACAAAGTATATACATAGTTAGCACCTAGTAGAAGTTCAAGAAATAGGGGATTTAATACTTTAACTAAAAAGGTTTCTTACGGAAGAGTGCCTAGAGGGACAACAGTAGTAGGAGTGCCCAGAAAACACTTGTCTATAGCATATAGAGGAAAAGAAAAGAACTAAATATTGGCCTAAAGAGGACCAAGTATAGTCACAATTAGATAGTTAATAGTTAGGAAAAGCGGAGGCCCACAGGACCAGAGGGAGCTAGTAGTAGAGCCTTAGACCCTTAAAGGAATTATAGGACAACACCTAAATTTATAAGTTAGTTGGCAAGGTTAGAAGTTTAAAGCACTAGTAAACAGTAGAGTAATAAGAAACTATATATTACTAGTAGCAGTAAAAAGGATAGGGTTACTATATAGGCAAAAGGAACACCTATACCTATTAACAATAATTTCAGGAGATCTGATAGCCTATAGAGGAGATATTATTAATCTTAAAATAGGACCAATTTAGTTAACCATTAAAGGAAGATCAGTTAAAATGTCTTTCAATATCCTACCATTAGGAAAGGATAAGGCAATACTAGGAATGCCTTAGTTACAGGAATATAATCTAAGGATTAATTAGGTTATAGGTTAGGTTAATATTAAGGATATATAATAACACAAGGTGTGACAGTAAACTAAGATAGTATGGTACTAAGTCGGGGCAATATATAAAGGGGCTAAGTAAGGCTTAAGTTATATACTAAAGGGGTACTATAAGTATGGTAAAAGGTTATAGTCACTAGGAAGCGAGAAGCTATTAGGGTATATAGCATAGGACTATAAAATAGAGTTAGGACTAGGAATAAGTCCAAAGTTCTTTCTAATCTATAAGCTTACTAAAACCAAGTTAGTAGCACTTAAGGAGTTTATCTAAAAGAACTTACGGAAGGGATATATTAGACTATTATAGTTATTAGCAGGTTATCTAGTATTATTTATCCCAAAGAAAAATGGAAAACTTAGAATATATATTAACTATAGACAGTTAAACAGCATTACTAGAAAGGATAGATATCCTTTACCCTTAATTAGTAAAATCCAAAACAGGATAGGCAACGCGAAAATCTTTACAAAGATAGATCTAAGGTAGGTATACTATTAGATTAGGATTAAGGAAGGAGACAAATAGAAAGCAGTCTTTAGGTTAAAGGAAGGACTATACAAACCATTAGTAATACAGTTTAGGCTTATAAACGCACTAGCAACGTTTTAAAAACAAATTAATAGCATATTAGGAGAACACCTTAATGAGTTTATTATAGCATACCTTAATAATATTATCATCTACTTGGCAAGTAAGGAGGAATATGGAGAATATATTAAGTAGGTCTTAAGGAGACTATAAGAAGAAAAGATGCTAGTAGCAATTAAGAAATGCGAGTTCTTTATTAGGAAGACCAATTTTATTAAATTTATTATTAAACTAGGAAAAATTAGTATAGACCTAAAGAAAGTTAAAGCTATAGTAAGTTAGTAGGAACTAGAGAACGTTACATAGTTAAGATCGTTTTTAGGGTTTTACAATTACTATAGGAAGTTTATAGTATAGTGGTTAAAAAGTATTAAGCTGTTTACAAGACTTACAAAAAAAGAGGAACTATAGATATGGGGCAGTAAATAAAAGAAGTTATTTACCCAAGATCTAATCCTTAAGATCTACTAGCTAAAGCTAGAGACGGTTATAGAAACAGATACATTAGACTTTACACTAGGAGCGTGCTTACTATAGAAATATCTAGACGGATGGCATTTAGTAGCATACTATAGTCGGAAGATAACACTACTAGAACTAAACTACAATATCTATAACAAGGAGTTGCTAGGTATAGTTACAGTATTTAAAGAGTGGAGAGTATTCTTATAAGACATAGAGAAACTATTTATAGTTAAGACGGACTATAAGAACCTAACGGGGTTCCTAATAACAAAAAAACTTAATTACAGACAAGTCAGATAGGCGGAAATGCTTGCAGAATATTACTTTAAAATTTAGCATACTAAGGGTACTAAAAACGCAAGAGTAGATACACTTAGTAGGAAGGCAGAGTTATAAAATAAAGAAAAACTGTTAGGGGCTATATTGCGAAAAGACAAAGACGGATTAATTAGGTATAATTATCTAAAAATAGCAGCAACAAAAGAAGTTAGCCAGATCTATAAATTACTAAAAAGTAATTAGTTATAAAAGATCTAAGAAGCACAGAGTAAGGATCTAGACTTAGAGCAGTATAAGAACTAAGAAACTATATACGTGCTAAAAAGCATTATAAAAGAATTTGTTAAAGAATTCCATAAGGGAATGATATAAGGATATAACGGAGCTATAGGCTTAGTATTAAGACTTTAAAAGGAGTATATTATTTAAGGAATCTAGGGGCTAGCAAGATAAGTTATAAAGGAATGTCTAAATTGTTAGAGAAACAAACTAATAAGGCATAAGCCGTACGAAGAGCTACAACCTATTAAAATACCAGGAAGACTATAGGAGGTTATATTATAGGACTTTATTATAAAGTTGCTAAAGTTAAAAGATCCTATTACTAGACAAGATTACAACGCGATCTTAGTAATAGTAGATAAGTTAACTAAGTAGGGCTACTTTATAGCATATATAGAAGAAATATCTATAGAAGATATAGCTAAAATCTATATTAAGGAAGTGTTTGCAAGACACGGAGCACTAGATAAAATTATATTGGATAGAGATCTAAGATTTATAGTAGTATTCTAGGAAGTATTCTTAGTAGAATAAGGGGTTTAAGCAGCAACATTAATAGCGTATTACCTATAGATAAATGGTTAAACGGAGAGACTAAACTAAACATTAAAACAGTATCTAAGACATTATGTTAATTATGCATAAAATAGTTAGGTATTATTATTGCTAGTTATATAGTTTGTATATAATGCAATACTACAAGAAGGGATAGGCATATTACCTTTTAAGGCGAATTATGGATACGAGCTAAGAATATCATTGTTACTATATTAAGCAAAAAAGATAAATAGTACAGCTAAAGAAAGAATAGAGATGTTAATAAATCTTTATAATTACCTTAAAGAGATAGCTAAACTAGTATAGATAAGGATGAAAAGGTACTATAATGCTAGGAGATCTAAAGGACCAGATCTTAAGGAGGGGGATAAAGTATAACTACTATATAAAAGTTTTAAGAGTTAATAACTAAGCAAAATGTTAGACCATATTAGACTAGAACTATTTATACTTAAAGCAAAGATCTTAGAAGTTATATACAGACTTAACTTACTAGAGAAAATAAAGATCTGCCCTATATAGCACATCGCAATGCTAGAGCCAGTATATAGGAATATTAAGCCACTAGTCTATAAAGCAGACATATATAGAGGATAAGAGGAAGACAAATAGGAAGTTTTAAAGATTATTAGTTATAAGGACGTTAATAATAAAATATAGTATAAAGTAAAGTAGATAGGCTATAAAGAGACTACCTAGGAGCTATTAGATAATTTAAAAAATACTATAAGAAAGGTATAGGAATATTAGAGGAAAAAGGATTAAGAAGTATTAATAAAGAAGAGTTGCTAAAGAATAAGTCACCTAAGGGGGACCTAAGAGGAGCACCTACTAACGTATTTGGAGTTATTTCCCTCTCTATTAGAAGAGAATCCATTCTTTTATTGCTAAGTTCCTAAAGGCCTTATTCTACAAGTTTCCACTTCTTAAAGCGCACCTTCTCACGCACCTTTTTAAGACGGATTAACTAAGCGGACGCAGCCAGACGAGAGTCCAGAGCACATTATTAAGCGTTAGCAGCCTCTTTTTTAGCGTTACGCAAACAATAGAGTTTAGCCAGCGCCACTAAAAGCTCGTTATTAAGTTTTGTAGCAGTAGATTAAACCTAGGACCCTAGCAGCAATTAATAAGGGTACTTAAAGACTATTAAGAGTAATAGGATATATATACTTAGCGTTAGAAATAGAGCAAACGTTATATAACAATTAAACATTTGCTTTAATGCACTCTAAATATAAAGAGGGTTGCTAAGACAAAGAACTCGCTAGCATAACACAAACTAACCCCTCTTTCGCACAACAAGAATATAGAGACAGTATTATTTCACTAAGAGATAGTATCGCAGCAACGGTATAAGACTAGCAAGCTATAGAAGAAGAAGAGGATGCTTTAGGTATAATAAGCAACGATATTAACCAAGTTAATTAGACAGATATTACACCTCTAGTAAACAACTTAGAGATATTAAGAATCTTTAAGGACAAAGATAAAGAGGAGGGAGATAGTATTACAGATGCTTTAAATATAATACTATAACTACTTAGAGAAGAGTTAGAGGAAGCTAGTTAGTTAATATAGATATAGTTTAGGATAGATCTAGTAGAACTATATAATAAGGAATAGTAACTAAGGTTATATAATATAATCTATATAATCTATATAATCTATAATAGAGTAAATAGAGCAGATAAAGTAGACAGAGTAAGGACTTTCTTAGGAGTTAGTGTAACGGAACCTTGTAGTAGGAACTACGGTGGGTCCTATTATTAGGCTGGGTATGTAGGTAAGAATAAATTAACAACATAATAATAACTAGTGGAGTGATTGCCTAATAGATTAACTCCAATTATATTCTAAGATTTACTATAAGGAGAGAACTATCTACGGTAGGGACTAAGGTCCTTTAAATACACAACCATACTCCTAAGAAATCCTCTCTTATATATAAGGTACGTAAGGTATATAAGGTATATAACAGACCTCGCAGACCTTACAGACCTTATAGAGCGCGTTATGTAACCTCGGTTACTATTCCTCGTTATATAGCTCTACTAGCTCCATCCTAGACTATGCCTATATTAACTAACTAGCTTCCGCTGACTCTTCTCTAAGTAGTTATAACATTATACTTAAAGCGTCCGTAATACTATCTCCCTCCTCTTTATCTTCGTCCTTGAAGATTTCTAACATCTCTAAGTTATCTACTAGAGGTATAATATCCGTCTAATTAGTCTGGTTAATATCCTTACTTATTATACCTAAAGCTTCTTCTTCTTCTTCGTTCCAACAACGTGCCTATACTATGGCTGCCATACTATTGCTTGGTGAAGTTATGCCATCTCCATGTTCTTATTGTACGAAAGAGGGGTTAGTATACGTTGCGCTAGCGAGTCTTTTATCCCAGCAACCCTCTTCCTGTTTAGAGTGTACTAAGTTAAACATTTAATTGCTATACGACGTTTATTTGGTTTTTAACGCTAAATATACGCGTCCTATAACTCTTAATAGTCTTTAAGTTCCCTAAGTAACTTGTTATAGGGTCTTGTGTTTAATCTGCCGCTGTAAAGCTTAATAGTAAGCTCTTAAGCGCCTTAGACGAACTTTGTTATTCGCAGAAAGCAGAGCAGGAGGCTATAGCTACTTAACAGCGTACCCTTGAGGCCCGTCTATCGGCCTCTGCCCGTCTTCTTCGTCTTAAGAAAGTACGTAAGAAGGTCCGTTCCAAGGAGTAGAGGCTTATTTAATAGGGTCTTAATAAGCTAGGTAACAAAAGAACTGGCTCTCCTCCTATAAGGGAAACAACTCTAAGTAGCTTAGCAATTACTCCTCTTAGGCCCCCCTTAGGTGACTTATTCTTTAGCAATCCCTTTTTAATACTCCCTAACCTGCTTTCTTTTAATACTTCTTTACCTTTCCTATAGCGTTCTCTAGGTTGCTTAGTGGTTTCTAGGTAGTCTTACTATAGCCTATCTACTTTACTTTATACCACATTTTGTTATCTATATCTTTATAACTAATAATCTTTAAAACTTACTATTTGTCTTTCTCTTGTCCTCTATACGTGTCTGCCTTATAGACTAATAGCTTAACATTCCTGTGTGCTAGCTCTAGTATTGCGATATATTATATAGGGTAGATTTTTATTTTAGCTAGTAGGTTTAACTTATATATAACTAATAAAATCCTTTGCTTAATTTTAAAAGGTCCTAGTCTAACATAGTCTAACTTCTTGCTTAGTTATTAACTCTTGAAATTTTTATATAGTAGCCACACTCTATCTCCCTCCTTAAGATCTAGTCCCTTAAATCTCTTAGCGTTATAGTACCTTTTCATTTATTCTTGTACCAGTTTAGCTGTTTCCTTAAGGTCTTTATAAAGATTTATTAACGTCTCTATTCTTTATTTAGCTATGCTACTCGTCTTTTTTGCTTAATATGGCAATAATAATGTTCTTAGTTCACACCCGTAATTCGCCTTAAATAGTAATATCCCTATTCCTTCTTATGGTGTTGCATTATATGTAAACTATATAACTAGTAATAACAATACCTAATTGTTCTATGCGTGATTAATATAATGCCTTAGATACTGTTCTAGTGTCTAGTTTAGTCTTTCCATTTATCCATCCGTCTGCGGATAATACGCTATAGATATTACTGCGCGAACTTCTTATTCTGCTAGAAACATTTCCTAAAATGCTACTATAAATCTTAGATCTCTGTCTAATATAATCTTGTCTAGTGCTCTATATCTTATAAATACTTCCTTTATATAGATTCTAGCGACATCTTCTACTAATATCTCTTTAGTATATGCTATAAAGTATCCCCACTTTGTTAGCTTATCTACTATTACTAAGATTATATTATAATCTTGTCCTATAATAGGATCTCTTAACTTTAGCAACTTAACAATAAAGTCCTACAATATAACTCCCTATGGTCTTCCTGGTATTTTAATAGGTTATAGCCCTCTATACGGCTTATGCCTTATTAGTTTATTTCTTTAGTAATCTAAACATTTCCTTATAACTTATCTTACTAGTCCCCAGATTTTTTAAATAATATACTCCTTTTAAAGTCTTAACACTAAGCCTATAGCTCTGTTGTGTCCTTATATCATTCCCTTATAGAATTCCTTAATAAATTCTTCTGCAATAGACTTAGGCATATATATTACTTCTCTGTTTTCGTATTGCTCTAAGTCTAGATCCTCTACTTATACTTCTTAAATCTTCTATATCTAATTACTCTCTAGTAATTTATAGATCTGGCTTTCTTTAGTTACTATAATTTTTAGATAATTATACCTAATTAATCCGTCTTAATCCCTTCGCAACAAAGCTCCTAATAGCTTTTTATTACTTTATAGTTTAGCCTTTCTGCTTAGAGCGTCTGCTTATATATTGTTTATACCCTTAGTATACTAAATTTCGAAATGGTATTCTGTAAGCATTTCCGCCTATCTAACCTATCTTTAGTTAAGTTCCTTTGTTATTAGGAATCCTATAATGTTTTTATAGTCCGTCTTAACTACAAATAGTTTCTTTATACCTTATAAGAATGCTCTTTATTCCTTAAGTGCTGTAACTATACCTAATAACTTCTTGTTATAGATGTTATAGTTTAACTCTAGTGGTATTATTTTTTAACTATAGTATGTTACTAGATGCTATGCGTCCTAGTGCTTTTATAGCAAATATACTCCTAGTGTAAAGTCTAATACATCTATCTTAACAACCGTTTCTAACTTTAGTTAATAGATCTTAAGGATTAGTTCTTAGGTAAATAACTCTTTAAGTTCCTAGAATAGCTCTTTCTATTTACTACCCTAAACCTACAGTTCCTCTTTCTTTATTAGCCTTATAAATGGCTTAATGCTTTTTAACCACTGTGCTATAAACCTCCTATAGTAGTTACAAAACCCTAGAAATGACCTTAACTATATAACATTCTCTAGTTCTTACCACCTTACTATAGCTTTAACTTTCTTTAGGTCTATGCTGATTTTCCCTAGTTTAATAATAAATCCTACAAAATTGGTCTTTATTATAAAGAACTTATATTTCTTAATTGCTACTAGCATCTGTTCTTTCTATAATCTCTTTAAGACCTATTTAACGTGTTCTCTATATTCTTCCTTATTCTCTAAGTAGATAATAATGTTGTTAAGGTATGCTATAATAAACTTATCTAGGTGTTCTCCTAATATACTATTAATTCGCTTCTAGAATATTACTAGTGCGTTTATAAGCCCAAATTGCATAACTAATGGTTTATATAGTTCTTCCTTTGACCTAAAGGCTGCCTTCTATTTATTACCTTCCTTGATCCTGATCTGATAGTACGCCTATCTTAGATCTATCTTTATAAAGATCTTTGCGTTGCCTATCCTATCTTAGATTTTGCTAATTAAGGGTAAAGAATACCTATCCTTTCTAGTAATGCTATTTAACTGTCTATAGTCTATACACATCCTAAGTTTTCTGTTTTTCTTTAAGATAAACAATACTGGATATCCTACTAATAACTATAATGGTCTAATATATCCCTTGCGTAAGTTCTCCTAGATAAACTCTTTAAGCGCTACTAACTCTATTTTAGTAAGCTTATAGATTAGAAAGAACTTTAGATTTATTCCCTTTTCCAATTCTATCTTATAGTCCCATACTGTATACTTTAACAGCTTTTCACTTTCTGATAACCATAACTTTTTACCATACTTGTAGTATCTCTTTGGTATATAGCTTAAGCTTTACTTAGTCTCTTTATATATTGCTCTAACTTAGTACTATACCAACTTGGTTTACTGTCGCACTTTACGCTATTAAGTATTTTTAATATTGACCTAACCTATAACCCAATTAATCTTTAAATTATACTCCTATAACTAAGGCATTCCTAGTATTACCTTGTTTTATCCTAATAGTAGGATATTAAAAGACATTCTAACTAGTCTTCCTTTAATAGTTAACTAAATAGGTCCTGTTTTAAGATTAATAATGCCTCCTCTATAGGCTATCTAATCTCCTAAAATTATTATAAGTGGATATAGGTATTCCTTCTGTCTATATAGTAACCCTATCCTTTCTACTGCCTTTAGTAATATATGGTTTCTAGTTACTCTACTATCTACTAATGCTTTAAACTACTAATCTTACTATTTAGCTTATAAATTTAGGTATTGTCTTTAAATTCCTTTAAGGGTCTAAGGCTCTAATACTAGTTCCCTCTAGTCCTATACGCCTCCCCTTTTTCTAACTCTTAGCTACTAGATCCTATCTATACTTAGTCTAACCTTAGCCAATACTTAGTTTATTTCTTTTCCTCTATATACTATAGATAAGTGTTCTCTAGGCACTCCTACCACTATTATCCGTCTAGGTATTCTTTTATAAGGAATCTTCCTGGTTAAAGTATTAAGTCCCCTTAACCTTATACTTCTACTAGGTGCTATCTATATATATACTTAGTATTCCTAAACCGCTTTTCCTCTAGTGCCTAATATATCCTTACTAGGTACTTCCGGTTCTTATCTTTTAGTGCTCTATATATATTACACATATTATCTATATAAGCTATCCATAATAGTGTATAATACGCTGCATATTTTAGGTTAACTCTTAGTTTATCTTTGTCCTTAAGTTTAAACCTATACCTAGTTAACCTAACTACTAGTATCTCTGCTATGGGTATTAAGATTTATTACTTACTTCTCTAGTCCCTAGATTCTTTTTCTAGGTTCTTTAACATTATAATTAATGCTCCCTTAATGTAACTTATGCGTTTCTCCGTAATAGGTTAATCTTAGACAACTTTTTTATTTAGCTATATATAGAAATCTGCCTATTTGTTGTTATGTTATTACCTATACTACTTTCCATACAACTGGTTTAGTGTATATAGTCTATCTATTAGAAAGTACCTTGTTATTACTGCATTATAATATTCTTTGGTATGTCTTTCTTTAAACCTAGTTAGGATATCTAGATCCTCTTCTTATTCTAGTTTATCCAACTATTTTACCCTAGGTATCCCTGCACTTAGCCTATTAGTAACTCTTTATATAGGTGCTCTGTCCCTTATATAACCTAGTATAGTTAACCTCTTGTCTAGCTTTTACTTTTACTATATAATAATTCTTATTCTAAACTTATCTATAGTTTCTTATTTTCTGCGTCTTATAGCTAGATCTTTATAGTCGTCTTGCTTTTTAATCCTGGTATTAACTATTTAATCTTTAGGCTAAATACTGCGTTTATCTAGGATTGCTAACGTTTTTATTTGTTCTCTAAACTTATAGTTCTTAAACTTACATCCTATACTTATTCGTTTATTATTAAACTAAGTTACTACTCTTTTCTATCGGTTTTTGTCCGTTGTGGGTCCTTAAGTATATCTTATCTTATCTTAAGAATCTTAAGCTTCTTATATCTCTTCTTAAAAATCTTAAGCCTATAGCCTTTTACCTTTATTAAGTAATAAGCTAGTACTAGCAGTTATCTACTTACTTAGTTTCTTCTAAACATTGCTCCTATTATCTTATAAAGCGATGGAAATTGTATCTAATGGTGTTATAACAGCTGTTACTAAACCCTATTCTATAATGGTCTTAGTTTCTACTTCTATTTTAACTTCTCTAAGGTCTATATACTCCCAGTAAGCTGCCTTTGTTGCCTTATTGTTGGTAAATGCTTCGCCTATATTAAATTTATCGTCCTTAATATCCGATCTATGAGCTGGTTCGTTAGTTCCTCTAAACTTAGATAATAATGGCTCCTATAGCTAATAGCTTACGCTATACTTAGCGTCCTTATAAATTTAGTATGCGTTATTGTAATAATATACAAAACTATTAATTAAACACTCTTTTGTTCCTCGCAGTGCACTATCGTCCCTTTGTATATACGTGCCGTCTGCTAGCCTTATTCCCTTTACTATATGGTTACTCTAACCACCTCTATAGTCTCTGGCGAAATGACCTTATTTTCCATAATTTATGCAAGCCCCATCTTTAAACCACTTTTCTTGCTATAGAGTCTGTCTAAATGTCTTCTGCTATTAAGATCTCTGGTTTAGCCTCTACTCCTAGGTCCTTTAATTACTTAATCCTTAACCTCTAGGTTTCTATAGTTTCTTTTCCCACTTTTAGGTTTCTTTAGTACCGCTTAGGTCTATTAGCTCTACACCATTCTATAGTTTTTAACTTTATATCTGTTGTTGTGTACTCTACGCCTTATACAACTATAGAACTCTGTCTTGCCCTCTCTTAGCTTGTTCCCTTTAATAGATCCTATTATTAATCTTTATTAACTAGTCTATTAACTCTTTTAGAGTATCCGCATCTTCTATTAGGATAATTACGTCCTAGACTTTAGCCTTAAGTCCCTGTTTATACTGTGCTATAAGCGCCCTATTATTTTACTTAACCTATATAGCTAGTGTTTAAAACTGTGTTGTATACTTAATTGCTAAAGTGCGTTGTACTAAGTTCTGAAGCTTTTATTCCGCTATAGTTGTGGCCTCCAGGTCTCTAAATATCTGTGTTAGTTATTCCGCGAACCCGTTCTAACTAGTAAATATATACCATACGTCCTAGTTAGTAGTTGTTATGCCATTGGCCTATATTTCCGTAAGATATGGTTTAAACTACTTAAGTGCCCTCCCTGTTAGGAACAATCCTATATAGGCTACTTAATCTAATAATGTTGCTAACTTCGCTCCTTTCTGTATTACCTTAAAGTGCATCTGCGTAAGAAATCCCTTAAGCTTTAACTTCTCTCCTAAGAACTGTTTAATTAAAGGTAGCTTAATCTTTACTACTCTAATTCTATTATTGCGTTCTTTAAGTATCCTATTATTATCTTATAAGTAATTAACCATTTCCTATAACTAACCTCGCGTAACCACTTAAGAATCCCTATTGTCCATACTGGTATTACCTGGCCCTAAGGTTATGGCTGCCGTCGACGTCGTTGCGACTAGTGCTTTAGGTGGCATATTGTTCGATCTTATTTAATACCATAACCTTAGTAGTGAATGTATAACAGAACCTTGTAGTAGGAACTATGGTAGGTCCTATTATTGGGCTGTGTCACGGAGTGAGTATAAGTGGTGATAATATATAGCGAAGTAGATATTATTAAGCTATGTACATAAACTGTGTAATAAAGTTAAGACGTTGCGTAAGGAGAGAAGGTAAGGAAACGGGAAGAAAGGGTATATA
>Ga0307507_10004014_pt1 | contig 26996 bp, 9 predicted proteins | sample 7_EM_MG_FD_207223 | JGI IMG/M metagenome (GOLD analysis project Ga0307507, IMG submission 207223) | Populus trichocarpa ectomycorrhiza microbial communities from riparian zone in the Pacific Northwest, United States - 7_EM | ecosystem: Host-associated > Plants > Roots > Unclassified | place...
GGTTTTTCTTAAGATATTTAGTTTTAGATTTTAAATCTACCCTAGTTTACTAGATCTTTAGGAATTAAAAATCCAATTACTTTTAAATTTAAAGAGAAGTTTTAGAATATATAGAAAAGTCTAATTATGCACTTTTAGAATTTATTATTTAAGCGTTGTTACGTTATAGAGTTGCGATTTTCTTGATTTTTAGTAGGATTTTTAAGTAGCCAACTTAGTAATTGTTAGGCCATAGAGACGCACTAGCCGTAACCAGCTTAGCGTAGGCGAGGCGCCTACAAAACGTAGTTGCCCCGCATTAGAGAACAGCAGAATTCAGTTCTATAGTTCTACTTCATTAAGAACCAGATACTTATTGCATTCCGTTACTATTGTCATATTACTACATACCCTAAGGACCTTAGCGTCCTAACAGTACTAAATTCTCATCCCTTTTTAGGGGTAGTGGCCCAACAACACAGCAGTCTACTAAGACTACGACTATAACTATGTAGCGGCAACCCTCTGTTAAGAAGACGACTTATATTTATTAACTATATCACAGCCTATCGACCTAATGGCGAGACGCGGGCGTACTAGCGCAGTGCGTACTACCAAGTCTAGAAAGCGGCCCTAAAATAACGCGGGTAAACCCTCATCCCAAACAGAACCGGAAGTCACGGGCAAAGGGGATATATAGGAAGAAATATAACAGCTAGAGAGCAAGAAGCTACAACTCCTAAAGCAAAGAAAACTACACTTACTTAGGGAAAAGGTAGAAGTGCTAAGACGGCATTAACGCGGCAAGGTAATATCAACTCCTATTTCTAACCTATCTATACAACCTTAAACAATCCCATTAGAGTACTTAGAGGGTAGCCCAATACATTTAAGCCTTAAGCGGAAGGCTACTAATATATTAGGCGCTCCGTTAAAACGGGCCGTTAAGATAGAGAAGATTGCTCCGTATTATGGCAAGTCTATATAAGAGCACCAAGACTTCTATAACAGCTTAAAGCTGGCGTTCCGCCTAGAGCGCGACGGCTTTATAAATAAGGATACCAAAGTCGCGTTTACAATACAATATATAAAGGGGACTAACCGAACCCTTTAGCTATAGTACGAAGATGACTATCCAGACACATAGTTCACCTAGAAGGAGCTTATAGAGTTCCTACTTAATTAAATTAAAAGTCCTATTAATTAAGAACTCTATATAGCCCTAACCTATATAAGGGCAATGCAGCAAACTAACCAACTGGTAAATAAATTTACTACTTACCTAACCTCCTTAGAAGGGCAAATTAACCCTCCTTACAATATAAAGCATCTAATAATACACCTATTCGCGAAGCTACGGCCAGAGCTACAGGTTACTATTACCAACTATTAAGAATTCCCTTAAACTCAAGACCAGCTAGTTTCCCTAGCTGCCCTATTAAAGGAAAACCAAAAGAGCGTAAGCGCCCCATAAGGTAGAAGTAATAGGCGCGCCACAAACTCAAATACAAAGACCACCCAGTTAGGTAACTTAGGGAGAGCGGACTCTAAAACTACCGCCGGCAACTTAACAGCGGGGCGAAGCAATACTACTAGGGGTTTAACTTAGCCCAAAGGAAACTACTCAAAATATAGGCAGCCAGGACACTGGTGGCGATAATATAAAGTACAGTAATAGAATTAACCACCACCTAGTAATATAAACGCTACCTCTATACTAGAAAAAGATAAGCGCCCTTAAGCACCCTTATAGCCCTAGGGCGCAAGCTCCCACTAGATTATAAGGAAGCTATTACTATCTTAGGTAAAGTCCTCTCTAGGCAGACCTGGAAGGAGACCTCAGTAATGCTTAATATTGGTACTAAAGTAAATATAGTTAACTAGCGATTTGCTATGGAGTGCAACTTTAAAACACTAGACGCAGAGCTGCCTACCTACTCCTAGTTAAACAAGACTTAGGCACATTACTATAAGGCCTATAAGGTACCACTAAGAATAAAGGATAGCTGGGGCAAGATTAGGGAAGTAACCCTTATCTGCTATAAAATGGCTAACGCATCCCCTACTATCACCCTAGGTATACCGGGGTTAAAGAAGGCCCGACTTCTTATTGACTGTAAGGTGAAGGCGTGGCGATAGAAGCTAGATAGCTCATCCCTGTTACTATAAACCCCTAAGGGTTTTGCGGAGTCCCTCCAGATAGAATCTAGGGTCTTTGCCCTATTGACTTCTGGAGTAATGCCTAGCAAGCAAGACAACGGCAGCTTGCTAGTCCTCCCCCCACAGTTAAAAGAAGTTAGCGATATCTTCTCCTATAAGGAAGCAGGAAAGTTACCCTAACACCACTAGGGTAACCATGCTATTAACCTAAAAAAGGGACAGGAGGCCCTATATAGGCCGCTCTATAACCTCTTGGCCAAGGAGCTGGAAATCCTAAGGGAGTACTTAGACAACGCCTTAGCTAAAGGCTGGATCTAACTAAGTACTAGTCCCATAGGGGTACCTATCCTCTTTATACCTAAAAAGGATAGGAAGCTGCGGCTCTATATAGACTACAGAGGCCTTAATAAGGTGACGATTAAAAATTGTCTTGCACTACTATTAATTAGTAAGACCTTAGACCGCTTGGTAGGTTCCAAGATCTTTACTAAGCTAGACCTAACATATGCGTATTACCGCCTTTATATCCATTATGGCAATAAGTGGAAGACGGCGTTCCGCACGCGCTACAGCCACTTTAAGTACTTGGTTCTGCCTTTTGGGCTAACTAATAGACCAGTGACCTTTTAGGGCTACATCAATCAGGCCTTATTAGGACTGGTAGACGTCTTCTATATAGTTTACCTTAATAATATTCTGATTTTTTCTGAAAATCTAGAGGAACATTAGCGCCACGTAGTAGAAGTGCTGCGTAGGTTGTAATAATACCAACTATATACAAACCTTAAGAAGTGCAAGTTTAGTATATAGGAGATTGAGTTCCTAGGATACATTATTAGCCCTAAAGGCGTAGCGATAGATCCTAGCCGGGTAGAAGCTATTACCAAATAAAAGAGCCCTTAATCCTATAGGGATATCTAGGTCTTTCTAGGTTTTGCCAACTTCTATTATTGGTTTATCTATAAATACTCTACTATTGTAAAGCCTATTACTAATCTCCTAAAAGGAGCAAAGAACGGCCGCAAAACTAGGCCTTTTAATTGGCCAGAGAAAGCGGAGTAGGCAATACGCCAGCTCTGCGACGCCTTTACAACGGCGCCGCTTCTGCGATACTACACGCCTAGCCTACTAACTTAGTTAGAGACGGATACCTTAATACAAGGCCTAGTAGCAATTATATTACAGCTGTTTAAAGACGGCCTTTAGTATCTAATAGCCTTTTAGTCTAGGAAGCTTTTGCTAGCAGAGCGTAACTATAAGACCTATAATTAAGAGCTACTAGCTATTATAGAGGCTTTTAAGCATTAGAGACACTATATTAAGGGGCTATTAAGCCACCTAGAAGTACTCTCAGATCATAACAATCTAAAGGGTTTTATAAAAGTAAAAGCCCTTAATAGACAGCAAGCCAGATGGGCTATAACCCTGGCTGCCTATGACTTTATTATTAAGCATAGGGCGGGAAAAATGAACCCCACAAACGCGCTATTAAGGCGACCCCTAGGCGCAGGGGGTCCGCCAAAAAAAGACACCATACTACCACTACTCCAAAGGACTTTAGAAATACAGGGCCACCAACCTAAGGTAAAAGTCCTATTAGGTGTACAGAAAAGCGAACCTTCTACAGAGGTGTCGCTTCTATGGCTATAAGCTGGCGACCCGACGGAGGTACGCCTAGGCAATGTAGTATTACGTTTTGACTAGGCAACCTACACGTATGCTATTAAGCAGCGTGTAACAAGGACCCAAGTTAAAGAAGTAAGTACTTAAGAGAGTGCTTACAAGTCTAGTACAGAAACAGTTATTAAGCTTATTAAAGGACTTTAAACCATAGATAACCTTATACTGTAAAAGCGCAGTAACAGTTTAGATACAGTGAGACGCTATTAACGCGCCCACTCAAAGCTAGTGTGGCAGTTTAATTCCGCTAGACTACTTTATCACTATAGGAGGCTATATATGCCCCTAGACCCAGCAGTTCGTGCAGAACTCCTACAGATCCACCACGATAATGCCCTAGCCGGCCACTTTAGTAAGAAAAAGACCCTAGATTTACTCTTGCGCAAGTACTACTAGCCTAGTATAACTGCGGACGTTATAAGCTACATCTCTACCTATAATCTATGCTAGCGTATACGTGCGCCTTAATATCGCCCTTATAGCAAGCTCCAAGCGCTGCCTTGCCCGGATCAGCCGTGGCAGGAGATTATAATAAACTTTATTATAGGCCTACCGCCTAGCAGACGAGGCGATAAGGTATATAACGCAATATACATAATAGTCGACCACTATACTAAGATGGCCTTGTATCTACCTACGGTAAAAACTATTACTATAACCAAACTTGCGGATCTCTTCCTTAACGAAGTAGTACGCCGTTTTAAAGCCCCTAGAGGGATTATATCTAATTATGGTAGTATCTTTACTAGCGAGTTCTGGTCAGAGCTATACTTTGCTACAAAGATAAAACGTAGGCTAAGTACGGCCTTTTACCTGCAAATAGACGGGCAAACAGAACGCTAGAACTAAACCCTAAAGTACTACCTCCATGTATTCTGTAATAAAAAGCAAAGCAATTAGGCAGGCCTCCTACTACTAGCTGAATTCGCCTATAATAATGCTAAACATAGTATAATAGGCATAAGCCCGTTCTATGCCTGCTATAGGTTTCACCCGCGTCTAGAATATAAGGTTAAGGCGGACAATAGTAGTTCTATTCCAGCCGCCTTAGAGAGGATTAAAAGAATATCCCTTAAATATAAAGCGCTGGCGAAGCGCTAGGAACACGCTGCTGAGACATAAGTAAAATACTACAATCGTTATTACCAACTATAGGTATATAAAGTAGGGGATCTAGTCCTGCTATTAACTAAGAACCTTAAACTAAAAAGGCCAAGTAAGAAGCTTATAGCACGCTTTATTAGACCTTTTAATATAGCCGAACCAGTTAGAAAGTAAGCATACTGGCTATATCTACTTACGTCTTACCGTATCTATCTAGTGTTCTATGTTAGCTTACTAGAGCCATATAAACAACATAAGGGCACTACTAGAGACCCTCTACCAGGGCCTATTAAGCTAGACGATAAAGAGGACCAAGAGGACCGGTATAAGGTAGAAGAAGTACATAAAAGGAAGGGATGTGACTAGACCCTACAGTACCTAATTAAGTGGAAAGGCTGGCTAGAAGAGTACAACAAATAGGTCCTAGTAGAGGACATTGATAAGGACGCAAAGGAGATATATAATAGTTACTTTACCCCAAGGGGCAAACGGAAGAGAAAGTAGGCGGGAGAACAAAAAACTTTTAATTGCAACCAGGATTACGCCCCACTAGTGGGGCGACGACGGAATGACGGCAGAGTAATAGTAGTATGTTAATAGAAATATAGATACTCTATAGCTCTACCTCCTTCTCTTCCTCCTCCTCCTCCTCTTCCTCCTCCTCCTCCTCTCCCTCTTTATCCTTTTTACCCTCCTTCTTATCCTCCTTACCTTTATCCTCCTCCTCATCCCTCACAATGGGAGGCATATTGGCCTACAGGTACTGTTAGCATACGCTATGATAGCAAAACACCTGCGCTACGACATGTACTAAAGCGCGTATTACGTCAAGAATTCCTTCAAGAGTATAACGGATGGCCTACAATTCCTGCACTTGGAGCAGGGGAAAGTCTTCGCCCTTTAGGCGCTGGCGGAGACCGTGCTTAGCGCCAGTGCGCACTAAGGCCTTAACATCCTTCGTAAAGGACTTCTAGGCGGCAGCGACGCGAGTGTTAAGGTCAGCCATGTCCCTACTAGCAACCCGCCGGCGCTTAGCCCTATTAATAAGGGCGAGCAGCTCGTTTAGGCGGCCATAAAAGGCCTTAGGGACCTAGTCTATTAGCCATTAGAACCTAAACTAACGCACTTAGACTTACTGGTTGGCACGACTTATTTAGTTATTGGTAGTACCCGCAATTGCGGTTGGCCTGCTTGCCGTAGGTAGCCCGCCCAGTGGTGGCTATATACTTGGCGCAGCGGAGGCAAATTGGTTTAAGTAAGGCTGGGGAAGCACCTTGCGAATAACAAGGAAGCTTAGACGGCGTCTAGTAGGGTTAGCGACAGCTATAAGCCAGTATAAAAAATACTTACAGAAGGCTTGCCAACAGGCGGACCAGCGGCACTACGCTTGCGATTTATAATTAATTAGAAGTCAGGAAGAAGGCGAGCCATAGGCTAGATAAATTGAAATTAAATGGGAAGGGAAATCTAGTGTCCTACCTTGGGGGGGATTCCTACCTTTATAGATCTCTATATGGTCCTAGCGTCTTATTGTCCTATTATTCTATTGTCCTATTATCTAATTCACATAAATTTTGTCAAACACTTTTTATTTAGCGAAGGACAATAATAGCGCTCCTACTGTACAATAGCGTCGGCTGAGGATAGCCGCTTAAGAAGGGGGGGGCAATTGTTAGGCTATAGAGACGCACTAGCCGTAACCGGCTTAGCGCAGGCGAGGCGCCTACAAAACGTAGTTACCCCGCATTAGAGAACAGCAGAATTTAGTTCTATAGTTCTACTTCATCAAGAACCAGATACTTATTGCATTCCGTTACTGTTGTCACGTTACTACATACCCTAAGGACCTTGGCGTCCTAACAGTAATTCGGTTAACTAGGTGATTAACTACGTTATAATTGATTATATTAGTTATGTACTAATTTCCTAATTAGGATTATATTGATAAGGGCTAGAGAGGGGCCCTATAAGCCGCACTTACTACTTAATTCTCCTATTAATCTACTGCCTTATTTGCTTCCTACTTGCTTACCATCGGCGCGTATATATTAACTTTTTCTAAAAACCCGCACGGGCGGTTTTTGTATATAAAAATACAGGCTCGGCGCTTTCTAGTAAGCGCCGATCATTATAGAGGAAAATCAAGAAGCCACTTCAAAGTTGCTAATTTTATATAATATCCTCGCTAAGATCGCGATTAGTAGCATCTCGATCCTAGGGGTAAATACTAATACCGCCTTCTATCTCGCCTTTAGAGGGTGCCTCTATATAGGTAAGATCTCTTACACTAATAAGTAACGGTCTAAACTATTATTTGCTGCGACTAAGGCTACTTACTTAAATATATAGTTTAGCCCCTTTTGAGACTACTTTACCTTTTATCTTAAATAAAGTAAGACCGATAAGGATAAGTAGGGCGTTTAAATTATAGTAGCCGCTACCTTTAACGTGGTTTGCCCTGTAGTAGCGCTATAAAAGCTATTCCTCCTAAATCCCTAGGCTCCCTTTATACCTCTATTTACTATATCTAGTAGTGTAGTATTCTCCACCTTATATATACTAAGAATACTTAAATTAAGTATAAGCTTTACGGTGTAAGGAATTAAATAAACGACTTAATTCTAAATCTATAGAAATTAGGTAGAATATATATATAAAATAGATAAGTCACTAATATCCTAAGCTAGGCGTTTGGTATCCGTAATTATAGCCTTTTAAAGTCCGTAGTCCGGTTATTAGTATAGTATTAATAGTTTGTTATATTAAGGCTAAACCTTTATAGTATCTTAGCCATATAGTATATAGGTTATAGCTTTTATAGAAACGCGGCCTAATATATCCTAGACTATGGCTTCTCTAATAAGGAGGTCTAATGCCTAGGCTACTAAATATTAATAATAACTCTTTAATTAACGTCTAATATAAATCCTATTAGCCTATATAGACTACTCTATTATAAGGGGAAAACTTATGGTTTATATAAAGAAAACCCTGCAGTTAGGGGGGGGGGGACCCTATAAGCTGCCTTAGTATTACGGCGCTAGTGGAAAACGGTAGATTGTGGCAAATAGTTATAGGTAGTTATAGATAGTTGCAGACAGTTATAGACAGTTTTAGATAGTTATAGTTATATAACTCTAGGGCCGCATAAAGCCTTAAGCGGCACTACTATTCTTCTCCTTTCCTTTCTTTAGCTTTAGATCCTTATTTATAGATAATCCAATTATATAGGCTTGCGTAACCCTCTTGCTATGCTTATACCTTAATTAACTAAGTCGCTAATATTATTTAAAGCTCTTACTACTCTTTCTTCCTAAGAAGGAACTTATATATATCTATAAGGCTATAAATAGAATAAGGATATAGAATAGGACCCTAAGAATATTACTAGGACTATAAGGATAGGATAGAACCCTAAGAACTAAAGGAATATAAGGATAGGATAAAACCCTAAGAACTAAAGGAATATAAATAGAATGCAAAACCTAAAAATAGGATATATATAGACTAGAACCCCTAAAAAAAACACTAGAAACTACCTAATACCCCTACTACTATGCTAAGAAATATAGTAGTTGGTAAAGCCGCTGTAGGACCTATAAATGCCTTTAATGGTAAAATAGTTACTGTCTTACCCCCTTAGGAAGAGCTTATAGTAGCTAATACTAAAATTAAATGGCTTTAAGAGCTGCTTAAAACCGGAGATACCCTTATATCTAGTAAGGAGTTATTAGACACCTAGAGACTTACTATAGTCCTTAAGGCCCTAGCATAATATATAGTATTAGCATTATTGCAGTCCGCGAAGGTTATGGACCTCTTATTACTTATAGACGGAACTAACCCTATATTTAATAATTAGAAGCTTTAACTATAAAATAAGCTTAAAGTTAATACAGACTACTTCCCTACTACTTAAGCTAAGATGGCCTATATTTTTGGCTATACTGGCAGGGACGTATAGACGTATCTATATCCGTAATACGCCTAGGACTTAGCAAACTCCTTCCTCTCTAGAGAAGAGATAATTAACTACCTATCTTTTATTTATAAGGACCCCTTTAAGATATAAAACGCCCGCCTTAATTATAAAGCCCTTAATATAAAAATAATGGAGACCTTTTTGGCCGTTTAGACCTGCTTTCTGCACTTAGCCAGTTAAGCCTAAATTCCCTATAAAGATCTGCTACTAAACCTATTTAATAAGCTTACTTTAGACCTATAGCAAGATATACTACTAGTCTTTACCACTATATAGACGCTAAAGAAACCAATAGACTAGTGCTTAGCTATTAATTAAGGCCTCTATTAAATTAAGGCATATGCTAAGCGGTATAAAGCTAGAAACTTATTAAACTAGACTATAAGCGCTATAAGGACAGCCCGTAGTGCCCTAGTATAATTAGTAACCCCTATGGCACCAGCTATACAGCCTACTATTAATTTAGCAGCTAGCTATATAGCTAGCCCTACTGTGGGTCTGGTATATACTTAGCCTATATATAGTAACCCCTATAAATAGGCCCTTAGTAATTAAGGAGCTTACTTCTTATATAGATAGAAGGACTACTTTGCTAAGGACTGGCTAATGAAGGTAAGAATGGATAAAGTTCTGCTAATATAGAATGATAGCGTGGAGTTAGAAAAAGAGAAACCTTAGAGGAAGACTTCTCTCTAGGGTTAAAAGGGATTAATATATTATATATTAATCTGGGTTGGCTAGTTAGTAAAAGAAGCTGCACTATCCCTTATACTTTATTCCGCAATAGATATTAAGTTTTAACCTCTACTTTAGCCAACTTATGAGTAAATGCTTTTACCTTAATTAATATAAAGTATGCTATAAAACTAGCTAACTTTTTAAATACGCCTTTGGAAGAACTGCCTAAGCTAATTCCTATTTATAGGTATAATAGACGGGTAGGACCATCTATTATAACCATATTATAAATCTATTTCTATATTAATAGATAAAGGCAGTATAACATCCCCTTCCTTATTATGGACCTTAGAAGCTATAATATAATCTTAAGAAGAAAATAGCTAGCCTATTTAGGCTTATAGCTTAATATATAAAACAAACGGCTTATTTGGCCTAAAACTATACCCCTAATACCTTTCTTTATAAAAGAAATCTGTATTATAATAGAGAACTTTATTTGGCTATAGATAAACACTATTTATTAGGCCAACACTATATATAGGGACTGGGCTTTTAAAAAGGACATACAGCTTAGCCTGTAACGGATCTATATACTATACCGCCTCTAGACTACCTATATTATGCCACCTGCACTAAAGATTAAAAAAGGTAATAAAAAGCTAGCGGAGCTCCCTATAGGGAACTTAGGCCCTATATAGCTATAAAGAATAGCAAGGAGTATTAGACGCTATACTAAACGTATAGACTAGAAAGATAACTTATAGAAAATAGAACGTAAGCTAAGAAAGATTATAAACCCTATACTGCAAAATATAGCCTAATAAAAGTCTATAAAGAAACTTATGGACCTTCCCCTAGTTAATATCTGCTATATTAGCGCTGTAGGATTCTACTAGAACTTAATTTAACCTAATACTATTCCCTTTACTACTAGCTTATATAAAATTAATTAAATAATTAAGGAAAAGGAAAGCAAGCTTAGTAGATAGAAAAGTAAGCTTATAGATAAGGAGCTGGTAGAACAGAAACTACCCTATTAATACTAGAAATTTAAGAACGTATTCTCCAAGGTAGCGTCTAATATACTCCCACCTTACTAACTGTATAACTATAAGATTAAGATTAAGCTAGATAAGGAAAACACACTTAGCTATAACCCCCTGTATTAGTAGTCTACTACTAAGTTATAGGCTACAAAGCAGTATCTTATTAATAACCCAAATAAGGGCTTTATTAAGCCTAGTTAAGCCCCTTTTAACTTACCTATTCTCTTTACTAAAAAGCTAAATAGAGGACTTTATTTCTGCATAGACTACTATAAACTTAATAATATAACCTATAAGGACCGCTACCCACTACTCTTACTTAATAAGACTTTAACCTAAATAAGTAGAGCTAAGATCTTTACTAAGCTTAATATCTATTAGGCCTTTTACTGGATTAGGATAGACCCTAAATTAGAAGATCTTACTATATTTTAGACCTATTACGGAATATATAAATATAAAATACTTCCTTTTGGACTAATTAATAGACTGGCTACGTACTAGCAATATATAAATAATATACTCTTTAACTATCTTAACGACTTCTATATAGCCTACCTAGATAACATTATAATCTACTTTAAGAATAAGTTAGAATATAAGGAGTACGTCTATAAAGTCCTATAATAGCTCCGCAAGGCCAGCCTCTAGGCCAATATAGTTAAACCCCCTTATAACGATATGGGGTATATAATAATATATTCTATATTACGATCTACACCCTTAATCAAACCTTTTTTTGATATAATATTATAATATTTTGGCTTTTAATATCGTTAAGATGTCTTACCAATATCATTATAAGCAGATTTTGATTTGTTGGATTTGACGCTTACTTACTGCATTTTTAGCCATTAATACTTTTATACAATAATTTAAATATATTAAAATAACCCTTTGATCTTATTCTCTATACTTAATTCTACCGTATTTATTATGCCAAAACATTAAAATCCTAAAAGGCAGCGACGTTATGGATTTTCTAACTTTAAGTGCTAAAAAATACGCGCCTATTACTAAAATTACCCCTACCTACTGCAAAACCAGCTTGCTTAATAGGCTACTAACTTCTTCCATTATAGAATTAATTAATCCTTAATATTAGAAATACTTAGCGATAAGTTTAAACACCTTAATATAGCCAAATTGCCACGTGGGTAAGGCAGGTAAGAATATAAGAGGGATGCTAAACAGCCTCTTTTTAGAGGAAGCTCTCTTTAAGTGGCACCAACGCCTATAGAACTCTCGCATTCCTATTTCTGGCGAGCTTATACATGCCGCTGCCGCTTAGTTATGGCAACAGATACTTACACTAGCTAAGACAACGGAGCTAAAGTGGTCTATTAGCTGATTGGAAGGCTTTAAATCTCGTAATAATGTCTACAAGAGAAAGCAGCATGGTAAGGCTGCCTTAGTCAATATAGAGGGGGCGGAGGATCGTATAATAGAGCTTTAAGCAATTATCGCACCTTATTTACTAAAAGATGTTTACAATATGAATAAGACAGGGCTATTTTGGAAGGCTATACTAGATACTATATTGGCCACTAAGGCTTAATTAGGAATAAAGAAGTAGAAGGCATAAATCTCTTTAGGCAATTATATAAATGCAGATAGCTCTAATAAGCTTCCACTTCTTATAATTAGCTTAGCATAACGGCTACGTTGCTTTGCGGCTAATAAAGTTAATATAACCTTATTAGATATTATCTGGAGGTATAATAAGAAGGCCTAGATAACAACGGTTATTATGCTTAAATGGCTTACCTGGTTTAATAAAAGGATATCTAGCAGGAAGGTGCTCCTCTTAATTAACGGCTTCAGCGCCTATAAAGCAGCTACTTGAACGGTCTTTAAGAACGGCTCTCTTAAGAATACGCGCGTTAAGTTCCTTTCTCTAAATTACACCTCTGTATACTAGCCTCTTAATTAAGGGATAATTGCAAACTTTAAGCTTCTCTACTAAAGATATTGGATATAGTTTATGGTGAAGCATTTGCTTAAAAACCAAGATCTAATTAAGCATGTGCATGTCCTATAGGTAATTTAATGGATAATTGCAGCTTAGTAGGAAGTTACGCCATAGACAATTAAGAACTGCTTTATTAAATCTATGTTATTTAGCTCTTATATAGGCCCACGGCCTCGCCCTTAGGGTTATATAGATCCTCCTATTATTAATAAGCTGTAAGTAATAGTAGAAGAGCTATAAGCAGCAGGAAGAATCCATACTGCAATAAATATTTAGGATTTTATTAAGCTACCAGGTAAGGAAGTAGAGGATTTAATAGAGGATCTTATTAAGCATATAGCAGAGCTCTATGTAGAGCCTGACCGCAATGCAGAGATAGATAAGGAAGTTATTAAGCAACCTCAAATTAAGCTTAATAAGGCGCTTAACGCCTTATAAAAGCTTCGCCTTTATAAGGAATAGCAGGAAGATTGTAATAGAGATATAATTACAACCCTATTAAGGCATAAGCGACAACTCCAAAATTAATAAAGTCAGAACACTAAACAGCAATCAATTATAACGTATTTTAGTGTAGCCAGTTGCTTAATTGCGACTTTATAGACGTAGATATATAATATCATTACCTAATTTTGATTTGGGTGTATTTTACATACAAATACTAAATACAACGATACCCTTAGTATTACGATACGGTCGGCTAAATAAGTCGTATCGTTATAAGGGGGTTTGACTGTATTAGGAAATTAGAATTTAATGTTAAGCGTATAAAGTACTTAGGGTTTATTATTAGTATAGACGGAATTAAGGTAGACCTAGAAAAGACGGCCGTAATTAACTAATAGGTACCCCTAAGAACTGTAAAGGGGGTATAGTTATTTCTAAGGTTCTATAACTTCTACTAACGCTTTATTAAGAACTATAGTAGAATTACCTAGCCCCTAAGCCTACTTACCTATAAGGACCGGCCCTTTTACTTTAACACTATATATAGGTAGGCCTTTAACAAGCTTAAGAAACAACTAGTCTCTGCTTCTTTACTCGCCTACTTTAACCTAAAACAGCCCTTAATTCTAGAGACTAATGCCTTAGATAGTGTTATAGCTAGTGTTTACTCCTAAAAGTAGATAGATAGAGAATAGTACCCTATTGCTTACTATTTAAAGACTATAGTAGATACTAAGCTAAACTACTATATCCATAATAAAGAAATGCTAGCTATTATCTTTAGCTTTTAGCATTAGCGTATATAGCTAAAAGGGACCCCTAAGCCTATTTAGGTAGTCTCTAATTATAAGGCCTTAGAATATTTTATAATAATAAAGGCCCTTATAGCCTGGTAGGCACGCTAAGCAGATATCCTATCCTAGTTTAACTTTCTAATTATATACCAGCTAGGCGCTATAAATTATATAGATGCCCTTATAAGGTGTAAACAGGACCTAGATAACTAAATAGCTATAAAGATCTTATTATTGACCTAGATATTATTATAACTAGAGCACCTTAACCCCTAAATATAGGTAGAGCTAAATACAAACTCTTTAGACGCTAAGATATATCCTATTAACTCTACAGAACTTAACCTATTAATAAACTACTACAGGCAAACTATACAGCCCCTTTTCTATAGGAGTACTATAAAAAGATAAATAATGCTATAAGCCTATAGTCCCTTAAAAACGGACTTTTTAAGTACTGTAAATAGCTAGTAGTAGCAGAGAAACAGAATTTACGGACCTAGCTTATTATAGAAGCGTATACCTAGGTCTCTACGGCCTACCCTAAAAAAATAAGATCTATAAAATTATTGGCAACCGTTACTACTAGCCTAAAATAGTTATAGATATTAATTGCTATATACAAAACTGTAATAACTGCTGTAGGTCTATAATTCTATAAGATAAAACCTTAAAACTATTAAAACCACTCCTAATACTAGAGCGCCCTAAGTAATATATCTTTATAGATTTCTATAAGCTACCTATAGACCATAATAGATATAATATAGCTATAGTTATAGTTAACCACTTTAGCAAGCGCCTATTCTTAATCCCTTATTATAAAAATATTAATATAAAAGAGGCGGCCTAACTATATATCCATTATGTCTACTAAATTTACGGACTACTAGATACTATTATATCCAATTATAGGCTATAGTTTATATTGGCTTTCTGGAACGAGTTTACCTAAATCTTAGGCATTAAGCTAAAGCTTTTTATAGTATACTACCCCTAAATAAATGGCTAGATAGAGATTATAAACCAGTATTTAGACTAAAGACTCTAACCCTTTATTAAATACTTTTAGAACAATTAGGCTAAACTACTACTTCTAATAGACTATACCTAGGCTACCTTACCCTATAACTTTATAGGATTTGCACCTATCTAGCTAGAAATGTAACCGATTACGGTACCCTGCCAAACCACCACTGTGTCACCAGTGTATCACCCTGACTCGGTCAATTACCCCTTTATTGTCTACACCTTTTATATATATATACCACCTGATTTCCATAGATTTAGAATCAAGTCGCTTATTCAATTCTCCCACACTTGCACTGTTACAATAAATAGGGTATTTACCCTATATAAGCTTTAACTAAAAAAAACCAGAAGGGCCACAGACTATATATAAAAAAACCATCTTATAAGGAAGCATGGTATTACGCTAAACGCTTAGAAGAGGCCTGGAAAGTAGCCTATATAAACCTAGAAAAGGCCTAAAAGTTAATAAAATAGTAGGTAAATAAATATAGGCGTAAGCCTAACTTTGCTATAGATAATAAGGTCTAGGTTATAATAAAAAACTAAAAGATAAAACGGCCTAGCTATAAGCTAGACTATTAGATCGCGGGACTATATAAGGTCCTTAAAAAAAGAGGCAACTTATATAAAATAAAGCTCCTAGATTTAATTAAGGTCCACCCTAAATTCTTACTAGATAAGCTATAAAAAGCTATAAATAACCTATTGCCTAGATAAAACAATAAACAACCCCTACTAATTTAAGTTAATAACGATAATAAATAGGAAATTAAAGAAATACTAGCCTATAAACTTATAAGGGGAACACTAAAGTATTATATTAGTTAAAAAGGCATAGAACTTTATAGGTAGTCTCTATAAGCTTAAAAAATTCCATAATTAATACCCTAATAAGCCTAGGCCTCTAAGGTACCTTAATAAGTAGATGGAATGCTAGTATAGCAAAGATAATAAGCTGCCTATTAAGCATAAAGATAAGAATACCCTATAGATGTAATATAGATATATAAAGCCTAAGGGCAGGCTTTTTTAGAGGGGGAGGTAATATTATAGCGCTAGTGGAAAACGGTAGATTATAGTAGATAGTTATAGATAGTTATAGATAGTTGCAGATAGTTGCAAACAGTTATAGATAGTTTTAAATAATTATAGTTATATAACTCTAGGGCCGCATAAAACCTTAAATGGTACTACTATTATTCTCCTTTCCTTTCTTTAGCTTTAGATCTTCGTTTATAGAAAATCTAATTATATAGGCTTATGCAACCCTCTTGCTATACTTATACCTTAATTAACTAAGTTGCTAATAGTATCTATAACTGCGTTAATGGCATTAAGAGTAAGATATAGAGGCCCGGTAGTAATAAGATACTTAATTAATACTAAGAGGCTATGCTCCTATCCTATATTAATTAAATAGACCACTTTAGAGTTGGCGCGCTGTTCTACCAAGTCTATAATTGCGCGTAGCGTATCCTTAAGCTCTATATGCCTAATAGCACCAAACCACCTACCTCTAGACGTGATTAAACTAAGAGATTCCTTAAATAAAACCTAATAGTGTATAAGGTTAAGCAGAAGCCTATAGAGATTAATTAAGCTACTATAAACAATCCTGCCGCAATATAGAAATAGTATACTTTATATAGGAATACAAAGAAGCAATAGGGTATTCTACTATGCGATATATATAACTTTAATAAGTCTAGATTTTGTATTAGAATTAGTAGCAGCTAGTAAATAATTACGTGTGTATTAGACACTAAGAGGATATACTTAGCCAGCAAGACAAATCGCGATTTCGTGTTGGTGTTAGAGGCCATATCTAGTAATAGAGCCGTACTTGCTCTAGTAGTTATTATTAAGGGCTAACAAATTATGCATTAACACCTTAATAATATAAGTATACCTAGTAACTATATACTAGGTACTTAAACTAAAGGCTATTTAAATAACGACCTCGCGTTTAATTAGATTTAGCACTTTAATAGGCAAAGCGCTACTTAACAGATGGGTGCGCATCAGCTGCTATTACTAGATGGCCACGGTTTGCACCTTATAAAGGTATTTGCAGAATATTATAAGGAGAAGAATATCTATCTATTAGCTATTCCGCCTCATATAAGCCACTTTATAACCACTTAATATTATTCTCTTCTAGCCGTTTAAGCACTACTATAGACTAGCTGTTAAGATGGCTGTACAAATAGGCTGTATAAACTTTAATACTATTAAATTCCTCCACGCTCTACGCCAAATTTATATAGCTATATTTAAATCCTTATCTATCCTATTAGGATAGGCAAAGACTAGCCTTATTCTATATAATCCTAAGGTTATATTAACTAGATTGCGATGTTAAATAGCTATAATGCGTCTATCTACGCCACCACCTATAATACTATAACTACCGCGGCTACGACTTATAGTGCTATAAATACCTAATATACAGCGTAGCTTGCAGATAACAATAAACTGGGTTCGCAGCTTTATTATTTAGCAGCCTAATAGGGTAAGGAATCCTTTATTAATGCTTTATAAGAGCGCTAAAAAGAATACTATACTTTGCTTATTAGTAGAGGAGGACCTATATTTAATATAGGTAGCGGTATGCGCCTGTATAAAGCGTTAAAGGACCAACTAACGGGTTGTTTAAAAGGGAGGCTTAATATCTACAGTAGATGGACGGCTTAAAGTATTATAACGAGTTTAGAAGGAAGCAGAGAAGGCAGGTAGGGCGGCTATATATATAGTAAAGAAGTAGGTAAAGAAGGACGCTATATAATGTACAGAGGCCTTAGACTTGTAATATTTAGCAGCATTGTAGCTAGGCTATTGCTTAAGGTGCTCCACTAAGGATTTCTATATATATATTGCCTATGTAGAAATCTACGGCTTTAAAATTATATAGTGGGGCTTGTGTTCCGTTAAACCCAATATTCCATTAAGCTATATAGGACTATAAGCGTAAGCAAATAGTCTATAGGGTAGATAAGTAACTATATACTTTGCGGGCAATTGCCCTTAGAGTTAGAAGGGGGGTATATGTTGATAACACAGGGTAACTCCCTTACCAGTACTACTCGAGTAGATACAGTGATGTTGTTAATAATGCTTAATTGTATGGACTTGAGGAAGGGCGAAGAGCTTAAGGCTCCTCGCCACACTAGTGCCGCGACGACACGTGACAACCGCTTGCCTTATTCCCGACACTGGCAACTCTTCTTTTGTAATTGCTATCTATATACACTTATAGATTACTGCTATATAAAGATACTAAGTGAAGAAGAAGAAGAAGGAGAATGTTAGGGGTTAATGTGAAGACAGAGGGGCCGCTAAGGCGATAGTAGTAAGCAAGCTAATAGTGATTTTCCATCCCGGGGATGGAAAATCCTAATTAGCTGCTCTTAAATTGCTATATCTCCTACTCCCTCTTAACCTAACCTTTAACTTATATATATAGAGTATTTATATTAACGAACGTCTCTAGTGCCTTATTTGGGTTTACCTTTGTTATTATATCTACCAGGTTATTTTGGCTATTAATCTATTAAATCTTAAAGATTTCTTAACGCTTATAGGATTGCTAAAGTGCTATAATATTAATTATAAGACGCTTCTTCTTTGTAGTACTAAGCTTAACTAAATACTTATAAAGGGAATATAAGTCAGTGCATATAATTGTAGGAATAGTAGGAAGTTTAAGCCAATCTGTAATTATCTTAAGGGTAATTCTAATTGTAATTGCCATGTTAGCTCCGCTAACTATTCTATATATCTCTAACACTAGAACGCTTTAAGTAACACGCTTACTCTTAGTTAAGCTCCAATAAATAAGATTGCCGTAAATTGTAAAGTCATTCTCTCCAGTAGATTTATTTGTAATAATAATTTTATATCCTAGCTGGGAGCTAAAATCTTTATTATTTAAAAACAATCCATTAACAAATATAAAGAGTTTAGTGGTAGGAAGGTTAATAGGCATATAAAGTAGTCCATAATTAAGATGGTTTATTTGCTAGGAAAGGCGCTTATTTAGTACAAGAACGTCCTCCTTAGTTAGTTCCTGGTGTTAAGCGGTAACAAAGAGATTAAGGAAGCCTTAGGTTAATAGATAGAAGTAATATAAGCTTTATAAGCGCGTTGCTCCACGTATCCTTGTTTTAGAGAATTAACGTTAATAATATTAATCTTCTTGCCTTAATCTTTCTGGTATAAAGTAATAGAATCCTTATTTAGGGAGAGGATGCATCTATTAAAGAGTAGTAGTGTTGTTAAGTTAAGTCTTTCCTTTAGCTTTGCTATAAGATTTACCTTTACTAGCTTATCTTCTTTAAGAGTTAAGAATTAACCATCTCCTAATATAATTGTATTGTTAGTTTATATACTAATAATTCTAAATGGAGTTCCTATAGTTGTGATAAGGAAGTAGGGATTAAATATAGAAGTAGTTATTAAAAGCTTCTCCTTATGGTGCTTGCTATAGGTAGCCCACTAATAAGTTCCCGCCTCTGCAATTCTATATAATGGCTTAAGTATAACCATAATTATATCTTTGGGATATTGGTGGCGAATTTGCTCTGGAAGGTATACTAGTATTAAGCGCTAAAGGCGCGTCTCTAATTGGGTGTATATCTAAGTAATATCTTACAAATAAACCGCTATTCTATTCTTTATTAAGGAGGGAGCTAGCGTAATAATAACTTACTAACTAGCTTGTTAAATTATAGGGGATTATATAAGAATTACTTCCTTACTATTGTTGTTATAACCTTAAATAACTAGTCTTAACTTCTTAAATGGGGTGTTGGTAGCTTTGCCTTTAATCTTATTAACTATTCTTAACTTAAAGATGCGAACTCCATTGAACTTGGTAGGGTTATACTTCTTAAATTTAAAGACTTCTCTTATAATAAGACCGTTAATCTCCTACTTATTAGATGCTTAGAAAGGGGCTCCTAGAGTTATAATACAACCTTCCCTTTAGAGTTATTTTGCGAGCTTAAAGTCTGCCTTCTCTTTAGCTGTTATAAAGGCCATTAACAACTTAACTCTACTCTTAATAGCGGTAATAAATTACTCTTCGAAATTAATAAGATGTTAGCGATTTTATAATTCTTTTAGGCGACCTTTACCGCGTTATAGTTGTGGTAAATTTGCTATAATTATATTAGAATTATAGTCGCCTTCTAAAGTACGTTAATTATAGTTCTCCTTTAAGGTATCCTCTAGGGCATTCTATAAAGGCTTAAAACTATTATCCCTATAGTAGGGCTTAATAACAGTTAAGTGGAATTAAGTGGGTCTATAGGGCATCTAAAGAGTATAAGTTTAACCCTTAATAGTAATAAGTGTATATGGGCCTAACCAGCCCCCTTTCTTATGCTATACCCGTACTTTAGATTAGAGTGGTAGATCTGTTATTATTAAGGTGTTTAGACCATTTCTTATTCTTAGTATGTTGTTAACCTAGCGTATAGCGTAGATGCGGCATACCTCCTTTATTGCCTTACAGATAGCCTTAGCTCGTTACATAACAGATAAAGATAGTGGAGAATTATTAGTTATTTAAGGGTAGGCGCTAAAGACTAGCAATATAGGTATAAGCCTATCTAGGCTAGCGGAATTGTTAATAGCCTTAACAGCCATTTATAAGATAAGCTCTTTACTAGCGCCCTCTAGTTCTAAAGAAATAATCTTATATACTTGGCGTAATGGCGTATAATATCATTCTACTTTTCTAATACTATTATGTGCCTTAATAGGGACTTCCTTAACCTTAATTTCCATTACCTTTACCTATTGCCAAAACTCTATAGATAAGAAGTTCCTTCCTATATTATAAATGACTTAATTAGGGGGTCCTAGGTAGATATTAATCTAGTATAATTAGAGAGTATCCCATGCGTTCCTAGCTGATATATCCTTTAGGAAGTGTGCGGCCTAAAAGGAGGTTAAGGAGTTAATAACTTGGAGTACTAGCTTACCACTAAGATATATAATGTTAATAATAATACAGAAGTTCAAGTTGTAGTTATTTTTAAGGGTAAACTTGAATCGGCCAGGGGACTTCTAGTTTATTTGGCAGTAATAGCAGTACTTTATAAGATGCTTAATTATCTTAACCTTAACTTTATAACCTACTTATTAAAGAACCCTAAGTAGTTAGTAAATAGATGGGTGGCTAAAATGACAGTGTAGTTAATATAGCTCTAACTTAGTTAAGTGGCTTTAAGCAATGCTCCTTTCTGGCTATTAAAGGAGCAACTAAGGGTAACCCCACTTGCGTATAACGGGTACCTAATTATCTCCCTAAATAAGCATATTCTTAAGGTTATTGAGCTTAACGCCTAATTTATCTATATCTTGGATATAGAATAGAAACGGGGTATTTATGGAAATAATGTGGAAAGTGATATATCCTAATGGGGTTTGGACCTTAATTGTGCTAAGAGAGATTGTAGTACCCTTACTAAAGCGAATTGTATATTGGCCTGCCGTTGATGATCTAAACAGAGCTATTAAGCTGCTAAAGAGCTTGAACTTAAGGTTCTCCTGCTGTTAATACTCCTGCGGCTCTAGTATCTGGCATAATACCATAGAAGACGTTTATTAAGTATCTATTGTTAAAGGAGAACGCAGAACTTTTCTTTAGCTTATTAAAGATATCTAACTTTATAATAGAATAAAGCGTAGATTAGTTATTAAGGGCAGCAATAGTTTGTGTGCCATTTACCTTACTATACTTAGTAAAGTATTGGTTAGAAGAGTAGTCCTTAATTTCCATATCTATAAGGAGCTGTTTGGCCTTGTTAACCTTACCCTTAAGATCTTCTTCGCCTTTATATTAAACTAGAAAGCTTTAGAAGTAGGCTATAGTAACCTCTTAGTTTCTAATGTTTTGTGCGCTCTAGTGAAACTTATTATATACCTCCTTTTGTCTATTAAGGGGGTGCCTAGTTAACTAGTAATTTAGCTTTTTACAAACATAGCACTTCTTCTAATAATTGCTCTGAAATAAACCTCCATAATTGCCTTGTAGTTAACGTTAATCGTATCCTCTACTATATCCCCTACCATGGCCACCATATGTTTAATTAGTCTAGTTGTGATTGTATTAGTTAGCTGGGTCGATTAACATGGGTTAGGGTTAGGTATTAAATTGCTATACTTCTTAAGAGCACAGAGCGGTGCTAATAGAGGATCTTAATTAAGCATATACTCCTTTATAAGTATTTGCAGGATTAAAGAGGGCAAGATTATACTCTTTAATACCTTAGCATACGCTAATGACTTAATTATATAGGCTGAAGTCCTCTTAATATAATTTAGATAAACCATGCTAAATTATCTGGAGTTAATTAAAGAGCTTTTAAAGATAATTAAGTTAAGAGGCACCTGGGTTTGTAGCAATAATTCTTAGGAAGGTAGTCTCTCTCCACTCTAATATATACTGCTGCTTATTTTCTTCTGTTTTAAAGTGGCATCTTATCTTATATATTATTTGGCTAAAATTGTATCCTTTTCCTACTAAATGATTATAATAGAAGGTACTGGTGCGGCCCTTAAGCATAATGGAATAGGTATTATAATATTGGTTAGGTTCCAATTTAACCTTCTAGTAATAGTTATAGAAGATGCGTAGCTTTAAATTAAGGATATTATACAGTTCCCTGCTAAACCTTTTCTCCTGGTCTAAATAGAGCTTTATAAGCTCTGTAAGCATTTTTAAGGTACCCCTAAGTGGTGTTAGGCCACATTAAAATTGCATTAGAGATTAAGGTGGGGATTGCTTTATAGGCTGCAGTGGAGATATAGATCTTAATAGAACACGGCGTGGTACCTAATCTTGCTGTAATAGAGTTTAAAGGTTATTAAATCGCAAAGCAAGGGGATCTTGCGCTTGCTCTTGTTTAGTAGTTAAAGTTATAGGTTGAATTGGTAGATCCTAGGGAGCTAAAGATAATGGAAGTGATGGATATAGAATGTAAGAACTTATACCTAGAGTAATAGAATTTGAACGTGTCTCTATTAGTGTATTATTTGGATTCTATTATAAGTTGAGCTTCTTTATAGTGCGTAGTTAGTGCTTAATCTCTTATGGAGTCCATTTATACTCTTTTTTTTGCATTAATAACTTACTTCTAAATATTGTCTCTAATAGTACTTCCATCTATAGGGACAAATACTCTATTCTCCTAAAGGAAGTTACAGAAGTCTTATATAATAAGCTTGTTTGCAAAAGCCTATATTTCCTTTATCTATCAAATAAAGTCCTCCTTTATATAATACCATAGATAAGGAACGACTTTTAGAGCTCTTGCTGCACCCGGCCCAAAAAGACCAAACCAACCAAAAGAACCCTGAAAAACACCCTGATAATCCCCTAAAATGCATGCATCACAGGGGAGGCACAGGTGGAACGACGGTGGTACGCAGTCGCGCGCGACCGCCAGACCTATACCCAATAATAGCCCCCCACAACAACAACAAGGACGGGCGAATACCACACCAGAAAGCGGAAATACCCCAATTAAGAAGGCATCTGACAAAATATAAAGCCTATTAGACGCGTCTAGTATCTGGAACTATAGGGGAGCATCTATTAGCTATTACGAACTAATATAGCTAGCAGAATGGCTCCAGTCTAGCGAACCTTAGGCGCCCCTCTAGCAAACCCTTAATTAAATCCTCCAACGGCTAAATAAAATCAAAGATAAATAAAACCCCCCCCTATAGGCGAACCGCACCTGGGCCGCCGTAGCTGCGCTTCTATAGCACAGGGAACCTACCCCCCTAAAGATAACAACCGGGTATATAATCACAATATAACCAAATATAGAAAAGGTAGAGGAACTTAGGGGATAATTAGAAACAGAAGTTCTTATAAAGATTCGCAAGGAGGTCTACAACACCGTCACAGTCCAACACCTTAGGAGTGGAGACATTAGAGTCACCCTAAAGGACCAATAGGCAAAGGAACGGGCCGTAAGGGCAGGGGACAGGCTAGGAGAGCATATTGGCATAAAAGTGCTTTATAAAGATTACCTAGTTAAAGTCCTATTAGTTCCTATAAGCCTTAAGGTAGAAAGGGGACGCTAGGCAGACAATACAGCAACTATATAGGAGATAGTAAAATAAACGGAACGCCTTATATTAGGACTTATAATTACCTAGATCTAATAGCTTTAACAAAAAAATACAAACTAAGTATATAATAAGAATAATAAGAGGATATAAGGGGCGCCAGAGACTTACTAAGGAGATAATAGACAAATGTATAGCTCCCTTATTATTAGCGTATATACACTAGGAATGCAAAAACTCCTTATCTAAAAAGGAATAATTATAAATGGCCTTATATATAACACAAGGCTCTATAACCATAGACTATACCTAGAACGATGTTATCGCTGTGTATAATGGGGACACACCTAATCTATATACACAGCATAGGTGTGCTGCGGCCACTATACAGGCCCCTATAATACAAGACAATATACAAATTAAGACTAAATAAAATGCGCGAACTGTTACCAAAGCACACATAAGGCGTGGGAGAGAGAAGACTGTATTAAATATAGGAGATAGAAGGAAAGGGCTTAATAGCTACGGGAACAACTGCACGCTAGGTTATATAAATGGAAACAACAGGCGATAAGCTAGGGGGACACAGGTGTCTTTCTAGCGTTTCCTACCTTTAATACTAGGGGGCTAAGCCAGCCATCCTAAGCCTTAACGGGCCAAAAGTGATGCTACGCGACATTACCAGACTAAATAGGGACACAAGGGATATATAGGATATAAGGGAGAGGACGCCTAGTAGGAAGACCCCTATGGATAGCTACAGCAAGTTTAAGGCCGGGATAATTAAGAATTAGATTTAACGCGGTAAATATAATATATATAGCTGGCTTACAAGGGGCATATAGCCAACCGGTAAGAACGGGGGAAGAACCGGAGGCAATAACAGACTTAGATTTAGAAAGGCTAGTAGGAACATAAAACATAGAAATAGAAAGCTCCATATAAAATAAGTAGTGGCTAGGGAGCAAACATAGGAGATAAAAGTTCTAAACATTTTAGAGAAAGTGGAAACGGAAGAAGCGAGGAGTAAAGAAGAGGCAAAGGACCCCCACTAGGGGTCCGCCACTTAACTATTATACAGTATAACTGCGGCAATACGAACTACCGTCTAGTAAGGCCCCTACTAGATAGTCTAGACCTAGAGAAACACTATATTCTTACCATATAAGAGCCGTATTATAATACCTATATATAATTAATATACTGCCCCCAAGGATTCTAGCTCCTATATAAACCAAAAGCAGCCACATATATATGCTTTATAATCAGTAAAAATATCAGCCTTGCCTTATAGTTATAGTAGGTAGTTAACCCAGATATTATAGTTATAACCATCCAGACATATAGGGGACTAGTATAAATTATTAATGTCTATAACCCTAGGGTTAAAGGGGTAGCATAGATAGAGAACATTATATCTATAATAAGCTTGCTAGAAACTGAATACGCGGAGTTTATTCTACTAGGAGATATAAACCTCCATTACCTATAGTGGGGGGGCATCTATATTGCTGCTAATTAATAGGTAGAGTGCCTACTAAGAGCTATAGATAATGGGGGCCTTAAGCTAGCTACCCCCCTAGGTGCAATTATATGGCAATAGGGCACTGCCAAAAGTACAATTAACCTTACAATTATGGACGAAAACCTATACTAGAGACTTAAAAGGTGCTCCCCTAAAGAAAAATAGGCACTTACCTTAGACTATATCCCTATCCAGATATAACTAGATCTGGATATTAAGGCGCAACCAAATAGTAAAAGATACGCAATAAGGAAGCTTAACATAGATAGCTTCCTTAATATAATTAAATAATAACTCTAAGACCTAGAAGAAATCTACCTAATACCAAATAAGTGAGGCTTATTAGCTACCCCTAAGGAAATTAATTAAAGACTAGAAAGGATCCAGGTAGCAATTAAAAGTGGGCTAAAAGAGTACTGCCTAGTTTTAAAACCAGGCCCCTACGCATAACACGCATGGTCTGTATAGTGCGTGGCTCTTATAGCTGGCCAATAATAAGTAAGGAGGAAATATACAAGCAGCCATGATTCTAAGGACAAAAGATAATATAAAGACACAAGAAACTAGCTAAAGAATACCCTAAAAAAAGAAGTAAGGAATAACTGGAGACAGTTTATAAATAAATATACTACTAACCCGAGTCTCCCCTATAACAAGGGCCTTTGGACCATAGCGAAATAGGTAAAGAAAAAGGTAGGATGCCTAGTAGAAGATCTATACCTACTACCCCTATAAAGAGCAGGCGAACTATAGGCTATAAGCAACAATAATAAGAAGGCAAAAATCCTTATAGAAAGATTTTTCCCTTAACTAGCTCTAGTAGACCTTAGCAATATTACTAATAAAATACTGGTGACTCGCCTAAGGGTCGACAGCGATATAATAACTAAAGAAATAGCTAGAACTATTAGCCGCCTCTTAAATAATATAGTACTAGGACTAGATGGGATCCTAAATAAAGCCCTAAAGACCTGTGGACCACTTATAGCACCTTAGCTTGTAAACGTAGCCAGAGTATACTTTATAATAGGCTACTACCTATAACTTAGAAGATCTATAACAACGGTTATTTTATAAAAAGAAGGTAAAGTAGACTATTTAATCCTAGGAAGCTACCGCCCTATTGCCTTAAAAAACACCCTAAGCAAGATCTTAAAAAAGGTTATAGCGGACTACATAGTAGACACAGCAGAGGAATACGCCCTACTACCATAAAGCCAAATAGGGGTAAGAAAGAATCGCTTAACGCTATTAGCACTTACACTACTCGCTACTACCATTAAAACTGCATGGGCTATGCGAAAGGACTTTATAGTATTAATACTTAGTCTAGATATTAGCGGCGCCTATAATAATATACCCTATAAGCGTCTCCTATATATCTTTAGGGCAAAGGGCTTCCTAGAATAGATTATTTAATTTATTTAAGGATTTATAGGCCAGAAAGAAATATTACTAGTCTTTAGCGGATACCAGAGCCCCCCTATTATAGTTATAATAGGAATAC
>Ga0307507_10004016_pt1 | contig 26987 bp, 5 predicted proteins | sample 7_EM_MG_FD_207223 | JGI IMG/M metagenome (GOLD analysis project Ga0307507, IMG submission 207223) | Populus trichocarpa ectomycorrhiza microbial communities from riparian zone in the Pacific Northwest, United States - 7_EM | ecosystem: Host-associated > Plants > Roots > Unclassified | place...
TGCTAAGTAGGTTAACTGCGTGTTAAGGAATATGCAGTTAGCTTTTAAAGTTGTCAAGTAGGTTAACTACATATTATTTAACTTTTAAATATGTTAAGTAGGTTAACTGCATGTTATTTAACTTTTAAATATGTTAAGTAGGCTAACTGCATGTCAAGAAATATGCAGTTAGCTTTTAAAGTTGCCAAGTAGGTTAACTGCGTGTCAAGAAATATGCAGTTAGCTTTTAAATTTGTTAAGTAGGTCAACTGCGTGTTATTTAACTTTTGAATGTGTCAAGTTGGTCAATTGCATGTCAAGTTGGTCAATTGCGTGTCGAGTTGGTTAAATTGCATGTCAATTACGCGAAACGCGAAAACCAAAGTCTACTTGAATCTCATCCTGCGAATATTTTCCCGATGTATAGAGTACCTTTCTACTAAAGAACTTCCCTAATGGTTTTAGTTAGAACTCTACAAGAGTTTATTAAGAGGTAAAGTCTTAAAGGACTAAGATCTTTAAAAGGGAGGCAATTATAACGGGCGCTCCTAAAAGGTATATATTAGATAAAATAGATAAAGGTTTTACTAATATCCCACTAATATCCTAGAGGAAACATAGTTAGATAGATAAAGGGTAAATAGTTTTACTAGTATCTTAGAAAGTGTCATGGGACGCCTCTATAACACCTTATACATATCTACCTATTTCTACTAACGCAGCAAGAAGAGACTAACCGCGAGACAGCAACCTAATGGCAATTTACTGGCAATCTACGGCAATCTAATAGCAATCTGCCGCATTCTACTATATTCTGCCAAAGTCTACTAAATTCTACCAAGTTCTACTAGGACCGCTCCTTAAATCCTATTCTACTCTATGTATATATTAACTAAGCAACTAAACTAATAATATATACCCTTTCTTCTCATTTCCTTACCTTCTCTCCTTATATAACGTCTTAACTTTATTACGCAGTTTATATATATAGCTTATTAATATCTACTTCGCTATATATTATTACCGCTTATACTCACTCTGTAATACTATATTATATTAACCTTATATACCACCCTCTAAAATGCAGAACAACTCTAAAGTCCCTATAACAGCCACTAGCATTATATCTACACTCTAAGAATAATTAGTAGAGATATAGAAGTCCTTTATAGACGCTCTTATATAAAACTAAGCCACTTTAACTTAATAATAAGCTGAATAAGAGGTATAACACCTATAAATAATTAAGGACCTCTAAGAGGAAGTCCGCACCCTTAAGATGCCTATACTAGGGCCCTAAGACCAAACACCTTCTCTAAAGACAAATACGTAGGATAAGAGTCCTAAACCTATAGTAACTATTTACCCTAAACCAACTACCGTACTATAATAATCTAAACAATTACTAGACCCTTTAATATTTACTAGTAAATAATAAGAACTCTAATTATTTCTAAGCTAGCTTAAAAATAAGCTAACTGGTAATACTAACTACTACCTAACTAAAGCTAACCAATTCTACTACGCCCTAAGTTAACTGGGAGGAAATATAGCTAACCTTATTAAACCCCTTTAACCAAACTTAGTATAAAGTCTAGTTATACTACTTAAAGCTATATATAGTAACCTAAACCGCTAAGCTACTATTTAGAGGAAGATAAACTATATAACTTAAGGAACAAAAAGCTTCCCAGTATACTTCTCTAAATTTAACTGTTACGTAAAGAAAACAGGCTAGAATAACTCCATACTGGTTAATAGCCTTATTAAGTCCCTAAGCCCTAAACTAAAAACCTGCCTAATAGGTATAGACCTACTAGGAGCCCTTAATGCCTACGCAAACGTTATTAATAAATGGTATAATAACATACTACGCCTAATACCGAAGTCTACTCCTTAATATAATATAATAACTCCATAAACATCTACTAAGTTATTATCTCAGCCTAAGCACCCTAATGCTATAGATATTAATATAGGGACCCTAGGATATGTAACAGTTTACTAGCACTACGCTGAGACACAAGATTGTCGCCTAAAAGGCTCCGAGATATAATTGACGCTACCCTTGTATATCTCAGATATGGTTAAATATTAAGTCATAGACTATGGAGTTCTGGGTCTACTTTTATATATTTAGTTTACTTAATTTCCATAGATTTATAATTAAGTTGCTTATTTAATCCTATATATTATAAAAGCTTATAGTTATAAGCCCGGATTATACTACCTACTAACTAATTAATTAGATCACACTACCTGTTACACCATCTAATTAACCTACTACCTTATTTAAGAAGTTACTACTTTTACTACCTTTATAAGTGTTTTAAGCTTTTTTATTTACCAAACAGACGGATAATTAAATATTAAATATTAAACATTAAGAGTTAAATATTAATTAAAACCGAACCTAACTAATAAATAAACTAACAAATTAAAAAATGTTAAAATAAGGTTTTGCTAAGACGCTAACCTAGACCCTACCTAACCTATTAAATTTCTAAAAATAACAACTATAAGCAAATTAAAAATTAACGTTATCCTTAACTTGTGACGGCTCGCACAAATGCCTCTGAACCGAAGCTTGTGGATTGCTATTTAATGAAGATACTAAGCTAAGGAGGAGGAAAGGTGGCCGCGAGGGCTTGTGTAAACAAATAGGTAGCGCGAGCCGCTAAGGCGCTAACAGTAGACGAGCCAATAGTAGGCGGCCCAAAAGTAAGAAACAGTACTAGACAGTAAGAAATAGTATTAGACAGTATGCCAGGTGGCAGAATATGGCAGAATTTGGCAGGTAATGCGCTCTAGCACTGTTATATTACCCCCTCCTCTTAAAAAAGCCTGCCCTTAGGCGTTGTCCGAGCTCCCTATTATTGTCTAAATTGTTGTAATTATTTAACCCTTTTTCCTAGTATTTAATCCAGCTATCTAATTTACGTGGTGGTCTAGGGAGGCTAGGGTGGGCTAGGTAGAAGTCCTGTAGCTTATAGGGGGAGTACTTAAAATTAGATGCGGGGTATTACTCTAGGTCGTCGTTATGGCCTACCTAGCTTACGCGGTATTTTAAGACATTATAGACCTTTTTTACTGCTAGGATTTCTTTAACTTCCTATTCTTCGTCCTTTGCAATCTGGATTGGTCGTGGGGGGTTATTATACTGTCTAGGTAGTGGATTACCTATATCCTTTTATAGCCGGTCTAGAGAGAAAATGGGGTGGATCTTTATTAATTCTAGTAGCTTAACCTTAAAAGAGTGTCCTACCTTTTAAAGAGTCTTGTATGGGCCAGCTATTTAGTGGTCTAGCTTGCGGCTTGGCCTCTGGGTTTTCTAGTTCTTTATTAATACCCATACCTTATTTCCCACCTAGAAGTCTACCTTGCGACAATATTAGTTTATATTAGACTCCTTCTTCTCTTACGCCTTTCTTATAATTATTTAAGCAGTCTCCCAGGCTTTATGCATTCTCTTAGTAAATGCCCGGGCCTCTTTATAACTAAGGCGTTTGTAGGCCATAGTGGGTTTAGTAGGCCTATCCCAATTAAAGGACGTTTGTGGTGTATACCCGTAAAGCAGTTTAAATAGGGATATCCCTATACTGTTATGGGGGAGTATAAGCTGTGCGTAGTCTATTATAGGTAGTAATTCCAACTAGTTGTCCTGATAGTAGTCTATAAAGGGACGTAGTTATCAGTTAAGGTATTAGTTTATAATCTTAGTTTAACTATTAGTCTAGGGGTAGAATGCAGTAAAGAGCTTAATTTTAATTCCAAGGATATAGTAGAATTTATTCTAGAAATCTGATATAAACTAGGGACCATAGTTAGAGACAATTAATTTGGGGGCACCGTAGAATTAATAGATATTATTAATATAGAGGCGGGCCATATCCCCTACAGTTGTGGTCTTAAAATATAGGAGGGAGATAGATTGCTTACATAATCAGCCAATTACTATAAAGGCCGCATTGTAGCCGTGGGCGTCCTTTAGAAACGACTTAAAGTCTATTATAATATATTGCTAAGGGCGTTCTAGAACTGGCAGCGGTTATAGCTACCTAGGAGTTTAATTTCTAGGGGTATCTGTGTAACGGAACCTTATAGCAGGAACTACAGTGGGTCCTATTATTAGGCTAGGTATATAGGTAAGAACAAATCAACAACGTAATAACAACTGGTAGAGTAGTTGCCCAATAGATTAACTCTAATTGTATTCTAAGATTTACTACAAGGAGAGAACTATCTACAGTAGGGACTGAGGTCCTTTAAATACATAACCATACTCCTAAGAAATCCTCTCTTGTACGTAAGGTACGTGTTATACGTATTATACATAGATATACACTGCGTACACTTCGTATACTGCGTATAATATTATATAACTTGCTTACTATTCCTTGTTATATAGTTCTACCAGATCCATCCTAAACCGTACCTATATTAACTAACTAGCTTCCTGCGACTCTTCCCTAAGTAGTTATAATATTGTACTTAAAGCGTCTGTAATACTATCTCCCTCCTCTTTATTTTCGTCCTTAAAGATTCCCAACATCTCCAAATTGTCTACTAGAGGTGTAATATCCGTTTAATTAGTCTGGTTAATATCTCTGCTTATTATGCCTAAAGCTTCTTCTTCTTTATAAGCGTAATGTCGTGCTCGCACCATGGCTGCTATACTGTCGCTTAGTAAGATAATGTCATCTCCATATTCTTGTTATATGAAAGCAGGGTTAGTATATATTGCGATAGCAAGTCCCTCGTCTTAACAACCCTTATCTTGCTTAGAGTGCACTAAAGCAAACGTTTAATTATCCTATAATGTTCGCTCTATCTCTAACGCTAAGTATACGCGTCCTATAACTCTTAATAGTCTTTGAGTTCCCTAAGTAACTTATTATAGGGTCTTATATTTAATCTAGCACTGTAAAGCTTAAGTCCAAGTTGGCCGCTATACGCGCTAAACTTCACCGTTCTGCTAAAGAGACCACTTGGGCCCTTAAGGCTCAACGTTGCTCCTTTAAGTCTTAGTAGGTTACGTTCGCTTGGTTAACCCATCTTAAGAAGGTTTATAAAAGGGTTTATTCTAAAAAGTGGAAACTTGTTTAATAGGGTCTTAATAAGCTAGGTAATAAAAGGACTAGCTTTCCTCCTGCAAGGGAAACAACTCTAAGTAGCTTAGTAGTTGCTCCTCTTAGGTCCCCCTTAGGCAACTTATTCTTTGGCGATCCTTTCTTATTAATATTACCTAACCTACTCTCTTTTAATACTCCTGTACCTTTCCTATAGCGTTTTCTAGGTTGCTTAGTGGTTTCTAGGTAGTCTCACTATAGCCTATCCACTTTATTTTATACTATATTTCGTCCTCTACGTCCTCGTAACTAATAATCTTTAAAACTTGCTATTTATCTTCTTCTTGCCCTCTATATATGTCTGCCTTGTAAACTGGTAGCTTAATATTTCCGTATGCTAGTTCTAGCATCGCAATATATTATATAGGGTAGATCTTTATTTTGGCTAGTAGGTTTAACTTATACGTAACTAATAAAATCCTTTACTTAATTTTAAAGGGTCCTAGTCTAACATGGTCTAACTTCTTACTTAGTCGTTAACTCTTAAAATTTTTGTATAGTAGCTATACTTTATCTCCCTCCTTAAGATCTGGTCCCTTAGATCTCTTAGCATTATAGTACCTTTTTATTTATTCTTATACTAGTTTAGCTGTTTCTGTAAGGTCTGTATAAAGATTCATTAATATCTCTATTCTTTGTTTAGCTGTGCTACTCGTCTTCTTTACTTAATGTGGCGATAACGATATTCTTAGTTTATATCCGTAATTCGCCTTAAATAGTAATATCCCTATTCCTTCTTATGGTGTTGCATTATAGGCAAACTGTATAACTAGTAATAACAATACCTAATTATTCTGTATATGGTTAATATAATGCCTTAAATACTACTCTAGTGTCTAGTTTAGTCTTTCTGTTTATCCGTCCATCTGCGGATAATACGCTATAGATGTTACTGCGTAAACTCCTTATTCTGCTAGAAATACTTCCTAAAATACTGCTATAAATCTTAGATCTCTATCTAATATAATCTTATCTGGTGCTCTATGTCTTGTAAATACTTCCTTTATATAGATTCTAGTGATATCTTCTACTAATATCTCTTTAGTGCATGCTATAAAGTATCCCTACTTTGTTAGCTTATCCACTATTACTAAAATTACGTTATAATCTCGTCCTATAATAGGATCTCTTAACTTTGGTAACTTAACAATAAAGTCCTATAATATAACTTCCTATAGTCTTCCTGGTATTTTAATAGGTTATAGCCCTCTATACAGCTTATACCTTATTAGTTTATTCCTTTGGCAATCTAGATATTTCTTTATAACTTATCTTACTAGCCCCCAGATTCCTTAAATAATATACTCCTCTTAAAGCCTTAACACTAGTCCTATAGACCCATTATATCCTTATATTATTCCCTTGTGGAATTTCTTAATAAATTCTTCTATAATAGACTTAGGTATATATGTTGCTTTTCTATTTTTATATTGCTTTAAGTCTAGATCCTCTACCTATGCTTCTTAGATCTTCTGTGTCCAATTACTTTCTAGTAACTTATAGATCTGACTTTCCTTAGTTGCTATAATCTTTAGATAATTATACCTAATTAATCTATCTCAATTCTTTTATAATAAAGCTCCTGATAGCTTCTTATTACTTTATAGTTTAGCTTTTCTACTTAGAGCGTCTACTCGTGCATTATCTGTACCCTTGGTATACTGAATTTCGAAATGGTATTCTATAAGCATTTCCGCCTATCTAACCTGTCTTTGGTTAAGTTCCTTTATTGTTAGGAATCCTGTAAGGTTCTTATAGTCCGTCTTAACCATAAATGGTTTCTCTATGCCTTATAAGAATACTCTCCATTCCTTAAGTGCTGTAACTATACCTAACAACTCCTTGTTATAGATGTTATAGTTTAACTCTAGTAGTATTATTTTCTAACTATAGTACGCTACTGGATGCCATGTGTCCTAATACTTCTATAGCAAATATGCTCCTAGTGCGAAGTCTAATACGTTTGTCTTAATAACCATTTCTAACTTTAGTTAATAGATCTTAAGGATTAGTTCTTAGGTAAATAACTCTTTAAGTTCCTAGAACAGCTCCTTCTATTTACTACCCTAAACCTATAGTTTCTCTTTCCTTGTTAGTCTTATAAATGGCTTAATACTCTTTAACTATTATGCTATAAACCTCCTATAGTAGTTACAAAACCCTAGAAACGACCTTAACTGCGTAACGTTCTCTAGTTCTTGCCAACTTACTATAGCTTTAACTTTCTTTAGGTCCATACTAATTTTCCCTAGTTTAATAATAAATCCTACAAAATCGGTCTTCACTATAAAGAACTCGCATTTTTTAACTGCTACTGGCATCTATTCTTCCTATAGTCTCTTTAAGATCTATTTAATATGTTCTCTATGTTCTTCCTCGTTCTTTAAGTAGATAATAATATTATTAAGGTATGCTATAATAAACTCATCTAGGTATTCTCCTAATATACTATTAATTCGCTTCTAGAATATTACTAGTATATTTATAAGCCTGAATTGTATAACTAATGGTTTATATAGTCCTTCCTTTAACCTAAAGGCTGCCTTCTATTTATTGCCTTCCTTAATCCTAATCTAATGGTATACCTATCTCAGATCTATCTTTATAAAGATCTTTACGTTGCCTATCCTATCTTGGATTTCGCTAATTAAGGGTAAAGAATACCTATCCTTCCTAGTAATGCTGTTTAACTGTTTATAGTCTATACATATCCTAAGTTTTCCGTTTTTCTTTAGGATAAACAGTACTGGATATCCTGCTAATAACTATAATGGTTTAATATATCCCTTGCATAAGTTCTCCTAGACAAACTCCTTAAGCGCTACTAACTCTGTTTTAGTAAGCTTATAGATTAGAAAGAACTTTGAACTTATTCCTTCTTCTAATTCTATTTTATAGTCCTATGCTATATACTTTGACAGCTTTTCACTTTCTGGTAACTATAACTTTTTACCATACTTATGGTATCTCTTTGGTATATAACTTAAGCCTCGCTTAGTCTCTTCGTATATCGCTCCAACTTAATACTATACTAACTTGGTTTACTATCGCACTTTGCGCCATTAAGTATCCTTAATATTAACCTGACCTATAACCCAATTAATCTTTAGATTGTACTTCTGTAACTAAGGCATTCCTAATATTGCCTTGTCCTATCCTAATGGTAGGATATTAAAAGACATTCTAACTAGTCTTCCTTTAATAGTTAACTAAATAGGTCCTATTTTAAGATTAATAATGCCTCCTTTATAGGCTATCTAATCTCCTAAAATCGTTATAAGTGGATATAGGTGTTTCTTTTATCTATATGGTAACCCTATCCTTTTTACTGCCTTTGGTAATATATGGTTCCTAGTTACTCTACTATCTACTAATGCTTTAAACTGCTAATCTTGCCATTTAGCTTATAAATTTAGGTATTACCCTTAAATTCCTTTAAGGGTTTAAGGCTTTAATACTAGTTCCCTCTAGTTTTATACACCTCCCCTTTTCCTAACTATTGGCTGCTAGATCCTATCTATACTTAGTCCAACCTTAGCTAATACTTAGTTCGTTTCTTTTTCTTTATATACTATAGATAAGTGTTCTCTAGGCACTCCCACTACTATTATCCGTCTAGGCATTCTTCCGTAAGGAATCTTCCTAGTTAAAGTATTAAGTTCCCTTAACCTTATACTTCTACTAGGTGCTATCTATGCATATACTTAGCATTTCTAAACCGCTTTTCCTCTGATGCCTAATATATCCTTACTAGGTACTTCCGGTTCTTGTCTTTTAGTGCTCTATATATGTTACACATATTATCTATATAAGCTATCCACAATAGTATATAATACGCTGCATGTTTTGGGTTAACTCTTAATTTGTCTTTATCCTTAAGTTTAAACCTATACCTAGTCGACCTAACCACTAGTATTTCTACTGCGGGTATTAAGATTTGTTATTTACTTCTTTAGTCCCTAGATCCCTCTTCTAGGTTCCTTAACATTATAATTAATGCTCCTTTAATATAACTTATACATTTCTCCATAATGGGTTAGTCTTGGATAACTTTTTTGTCTAGCCATATATAGAAATCTGCTTATTTGTCATTATGTCGCTGCCTATACCACTTTCTGTATAACTGGTTTAATGTGTATGGTTTATCTATTAAAAAGTACCTTATTATTGCTGCATTGTGATATTCTTTAGTATATCTTTCTTTAAACCTAGTTAGGATATCTAGATCCTTTTCTTATTCTAGTTTATTTAACTATTTTACCCTAGGTGTCCCTATACTTGGTTTATTAGTAACTCTTTATACGGGTGCTCTGTCCCTTATATAACCTGGTATAGCTAACCTTTTATCTAGCTTTTGCTCTTGCTATATAATAATTCTTATTCTAAACTTATCTATAGTTTCTTATTTTCTGCGTCTTGTAGCTAGATCTTTGTAGTTGTCTTATTTTTTAATCCTAGTATTAACTGTTTAATCTTTAGGCTAAACACTGTATTTACCTAGAATTACTAACGTTCTTATTTATTCCCCAAACTTATAGTTCTTGAACTTGCGTTCTATACTTATTTGTTTATTATTAAACTAAGTCACTACCCTTTCCTATTGGTTTTCGTCTGTTATAGGTCCTTAGGTGTATTTTATCTTATTTTAAAAATCTTAAGCCTCTCTTATCTCTTCTTAAGAATCTTAAGCCTGTGGCCTTTTGCCTTTATTAAGTAATAAGCTAGCACTAGTAGTTGTCTACTTACTTAGTTTCTTCTAAACATTGCTCCTATTGTCTTATAAAGCGATAGAAATCGTATCTAATGGTGTTATAACATCCATTACTAAACCCTATTCTGTGATGGTCTTAGTTTCTACTTCTATTTTAACTTCTCTAAGGTCTGCATGCTCCTAATAAGCTGCCCTTATTACCTTATCGTCGGTAAATGCTTCGCCTGTGTTAAACTTATTGTCTTTAATGTCCAATCTATAAGCTGGTTTGTTGGTTCCTCTAAACTTAGATAACAATAGCTCCTATAGCCAATAGCTTACGCTGTACTTAGCGTCCTTATAAATTCGGTATACGTTGTTGTAATAATACGCAAAACTGTTAATTAAACACTCTTTTATTCCTTACAGTGCACCGTTATCCCTCTATATATACGAGCCGTCTGCTAGCCTGGTTCCCTTTACCACGTAGTTACTTTAACCACCTCTATAGTCTCTAGCGAAATAACCTTATTTTCTATAATTTATATAAGCCCTATCTTTAAACCATTTTTCTTGCTATGGAGTCTGCCTAAATATCTTCTACTACTAAGATCCCTAGTTTAGCCTCTACTCCTAGGTCCTTTAATTACTAGATCCTTAACCCCTAGGTTTTTATAGTTTCCTTTCCCATCTTTAGGTTTCTTTAGTACTACTTAGGTCTATTAGCTCTGTGCTATTCCATAGTTTTTAACTCTATGTCTATCGTTGCGTACTCTGCGCCTTATATAACTATAGAACTTTGTCTTGCCCTTTCTTAGCTTGTTCCCTTTAATAGATCCTATTATTAATCTTTATTAACTAGTCTATTAACTCTCTTAAAGTATCCGCATTTTCTATTAGGATGATTATGTCCTAGACTTTAGCCTTAAGTCCCTATTTATACTGTGCTATAAGCGCCCTATTATTCCACTTAACCTATATAGCTAGTGTTTAAAACTGCGTTATATACTTAATTGCTAAAGTGCGTTATACTAAGTTCTGAAGCTTTTATTCCGCTGTGGTTATGGCTTCTAGGTCTCTAAATATCTATATTAGTTGTTCCATAAACCCGTTTTAACTGGCAAATATATACCTTATATCCTAGTTAGTAGTTATTATGCCATTAGCCTATATTTCCGTAAAATATGGTTTAAACTATTTAAGTGCCCTCCCTATCAGGAACAATCCTGCATAGGCTATTTAATCCAACGATATTGCTAACTTCGCTCCTTCCTATATTACCTTAAAGTATATCTGTGTAAGAAACCCCTTAAGCTTTAACTTCTCTCCTAAGAACCATTCGATTAAAGGTAGTTTAATTTTTATTACTTTAATTCCATTAATGCGTTCTTTAAGTATCCTATTATTGTCTTATAAGTGATTAACCATTTCCTATAACTAACCTTACGTTACTACTTGAGAATCTGTATCTGCTATATTGGTATCTCCTAGTCCTAAGGTTGTGGCTGCCGTCAACATCGTTGTAACTAGTGCTTTAGGTGGCATATTGTTCAATCCTATTTAATACCGTAACCTTAGTAGTGAATATATAACGGAACCTTATAGTAGGAACTACGGTGGGTCCTATTATTAGGCTAGGTATATAGGTAAGAACAAATTAATAATATAATAATAACTGGTGGAGTAGTTGCCTAACAGATTAACTCTAATTATATTCTAAGATTCACTACAAGGAGAGAACTATCTATAGTAGGGACTAAGGTCCTTTAAATACACAACCATACTCCTAAGAAATTCTCTCTTGTACGTAAGGTACGTGTTATACGTATTATACGTAGACGTACACTGCGTACACTTTGTACACTGCGTATAATATTATGTGACTCGCTTACCATTCCTCGTCACATGGTTCCACCGGATCCATCCTAGACCGTGCCTGTATCAACTAACTAGCTTCCTGCGACTCTTCCCCAAGTAGTCGTAATATCGTACTTAAAGCGTCCGTAACAATCTGCGCGTTTATAGGCGTGGCAGTTTCTAACAAACCGTGCTATATTAGATAGAAGTCCTCGCTAGTAGTAACAGGGCGCTAGTAGTTGGTAGGTCTTATCTTAACTAGGGTGTGCCGTAAAGACTTAATAGTAGGCTTTACGGATTAGCTCTATCTATAGGTTATTAACGTCTGGAACTATAAGCCGTTTTTAGTATAAGAGCAGTCCCTCTTCTATTTCTAAATTAGGATTACCTTTTATAGCTTAGTTGCGGAGGGCCTTTAGGGAGTTAGCTATATGGTTTGTAGTTAGGATACAATTAACTAGCCCTATTAGTTTATCCAAGACTTCTCCTTCTATAGGTGCTAAACTATTCCGTTTAGAGTCTAGCTCCTTAAGGATCTGCGGGTTAAGCTATTTGGGGTGGAGAAGGGCGCGCGTCTGGTATTAGGCCTTTAGCTTATCCTAAGGTCCTACATCTTGTTCCCTTTAGGTTAATATATTAGCCTTAGAGTTTTGCTTGCTAGAATAATATATAATTATAAAGAAGAATTGGGAGAGTATTTTAGCCCAACAGGCTTATTGTCTAGTAAGCTGCTTTGTAGTTATAAAGTACTCTAGGGCTTTATAATCCGTATATATCTTAATCTAGGAGTTTATGCCTTCTAGCTCTACGCGCTATTAGGATAGTAATTGGATAATAGCTAATATTTCTTTATTATATACTTTGTAGTTACACTTAGCTAGGTCTATTATTTTTAAAAAGAAAGCGATAGGGTACTATTCGCTGTCTGGATGTAACTGTAATAGGATTCCCGCTATAACTCTATTAGAAGCGTCCGTCTCTAGCATTAATTTAAGGTCCGGGTTATAGTAACGAAGGATTTAAGAAGAGATAAGCCGATCTTTTAACTCTCTAAAGGCTTCTATATAGTTATTATTAAAGATAAAAGGCGTATCTTTCCAGGTAAGTTATATAAGAGGCTTTGCCATGACTCCGTAGTCGCGGATAAATTGGTAATAGAAATTACAAAAACTAAGGAAGGACTGGATCCCCTTTATAGTATAAGGAGGTTTTTAGTTGCGGATTACGTTAACCTTCTTAGGGTTAACTTTAATCCTGTCCGTACTTACTATAAACCTAAGGTACTTTATACGTTTTACCCTAAATTTATATTTCTTAATATTAACTTGCAAGCCTACGTTCTGTAATCTCTCTAGGACCTTCTTAACATAACTTTAGTGCTTAAGTTTATTGTCTAAGTATATAAGAATATCGTCTAGGTATACTATATAGAACTCGTCAAGGTAATTAAAAAGAACGTTATTTATATACCTTTAGTACGTGGCTGGTCCGTTTATTAGTCTAAACGGAAGAACTTTATATTTATAGGACCCGTACTAGGTATAGAACGTTATTAAATTTTCAGATATAGGGTCTATCCTAATTTAGTAGAAAGCTTGACGGATATTAAGTTTAGTAAAGATCTTTGCCTAGCTTAGACATATAAGGGTCATATTAATTAAAAGAATAGGATACTAATCCTTTTAAGTAATGGTATTTAGCTTCTAATAGTTAATACAAAAATAAAGGCCTCTATTAGGCTTTTTATAAATAGGATAGGGGAAGTAAAAGGGGCTTAACTTAGCTCAATAAACCCTTTATTAAGGTTGTTAATTAAGTACTACTTTATTGCTTTTAGCTTATCTATTAATTGTTAGTAAAGGGGGCTATAGCCTAGCAAGTTATTGGCTTCTAATTAAATGTTGTAATTATAGGTTTGGTGGGGGGGCAGTATATCCGAAGCTGCTTTTAAGAACGCGTCTCTATGGTCTAAGAGGTAAGTAGGGAGGAGGCGCTTAACTAGCTCCTTGTTAGTTTCCTCTACTAGCCCCTCTTCCTTCTTATTAATAATCCGGTTAATTTTATATAAGCTAGTTATAAAGACCTTGTTGTCCTTTTAATATATATTAAAGTAAAAACCTATAGCACTAATTACCGCGACGTCTACTAGAGGGGGGTTATATAATAGCAGGGGCGTCCATGGCCTTGCGGACCTTTGGCACATTAGCGCTATCTTTACTCCCTCTAGCTCTCGTTGCATCTTCCAAAGGTTATCCTTTATATCCTATTAGTACGTCCTCTTCCACATTAGCTAGATCTCCACAATTTAGAAGTTGCCTACGTTACTATCTATTCCACTTCTATAAGTAGAGTCCTCCTCAACTATAGCACTTTGGGGGAGTATCCTTGTTAGTACAGAGTCCCTACCGGCCTCGCGGCGGGCATCTTCTTAGGTAAAGGCTAGGTTGCGGTCCCTAACATCCTACTAATAGGTAGGGTTAACCTTCGCGGCTAGTGTTTTGCGGTTAGTCCAAATTTCTCTAATAAAGAAAGGTAGTTTTGGTCTATTTTCCGGCCAGACAAACTGTCTTTATTAGACGTTTAACTAAATATTAAAGTAGGACATCTATTTTTGGCTAAGGATGATATTATAGGAACCTAGGTCTAGGATATAAAAGGGAATACCATACTGGCGTCATCCATTAATAGAGATATATAGCTTTAAGATATGGGTAACCGGCTTACCAGCTTAACCGTTATAGCCTTTTACTTAAATAGGCTTCTCTAATCGGGTAGCATTTATATTTAAGAACTTAGCAACGTTATTTATACACGTAGTATTTATAAAGGTAAAGCTATTTGCTCTAGTGTTAATAAGGGCAGTTATATTAACTCTATATCCATTTTAAGATACTATATATAGAACTATAAAGTATTTTCCACCTATTAGCTAACTTAAATTAATCTCTTTAAGATTAATAGGATACCCTAAGGGGGAGTCTTTCCCTAGGGTTCTTCTTTTCCTAACTTATTAAATACTTCTTCTTCCTCTATCTCCTTAATATTACCTATATTCTTTGGCTCTAGGCAGGATAAGGCAAAGTGGCCATCCTTTCTATAACTAAAGCATATAACCATGGCAGGGTTAATTAGGGTATTATAATAAGCATTGGTTAAAGGTATTATATATAGTGGGTTAGGCAAGACTTGCAGGTAGGTAGTTGTGACCACCTTTAGTATAAGGGCGGTCGTGATTTATCTTCCAACGCCAGCTCCTGTTGGTATAGTAGATAGGTTACAGTTGCTATAGGGCCGCTTTAGTTAATTAAAATAAGCATTAATTTGTTTTAGTTCTAAATCTAGCAACAAATATTAGGCTGCGAGTCTTTAGTAGGTTAATAGGTCGTCTAAGGCTACCGCGATCTTTTCTTATATTTAGACTGTTAGCTTGTTATATAGGTCCAAACGGTAGTTCCTAGGGGGAACCTGGCCTTTGCCTACTAGGTGTAAGAATTAAGTCTGGAACTTAGTAAAGGATTAGTTTAATTTTATTATTAGGCGATTATAGTTGTAATAGGCATCCTATACTTTATTTGGATTAATATAAATAGCAGCCAGGTACTATATTATCTTATTAACAGATATAAACTAAACAGGTAACTCGTCCTTAAACTTAGCCTAGAGGTATCGCTAGGCGTCCCTAATAGTTCGACTAAAAAGGTAGAGTATTTTATCTTCTTTAAAGGGGAAATAGTTGTGGTTAATATAAAGCTTTCCTCGTACCTAGATTCTCTAGTTCTTAAAGGTTAGGTCTATGCCGTCTGATAATAGTAGGGGGTTAGGGAGCTTGACGGACTTTAATTACTTTATTATTATGTCCGTACTCTCTGGTATATTACATTTGGTTAAGCAAATGGCTTAACTAAGACTTTGTAAAGGGGAGGCTAGGCTGTTTTATAAGGCAGTAAGGCTTTCTAGGATCTCCTTTAGAGTCTCTTATATGCTTTAGGCTTAAAGATAATTAACCTTCTAATTAGCTGTAAGGGCATAAATCTGCTTATATATACCTGTAATGTCTTTATTATCTTTAATTTCTAATCCTAACTAGATCTCATATTCCTCTTAGGTAGAGGCAGGTCTTTTAGATAAGCTCGCTTTAGGTGCCATCATCGGCTTCCTAAGGATCGTCAGAATTGTACAATTTGGTTTTAATTCTGGGGTTCTTTCAGGGGTGCAGGTTAAGTACAATCTGGCCTATAAAGTGGGATATTGTCAGGGCCTTCTTAGGCATAGTAGTGTAAGTTTTTTAATATCTGAGTATAACGCGTTAACGCGTTATTGTAGACGAAGATCTTCTTTTTAGAGTGGGATATTATTAAGGCCTTCCCAGGCAATGTAGGGAGAGCTTAGTATAATGTGACGGCTTATATAAATGCCTCTAAACTAAAGCTTGTGGATTGCTATCTAATAAAGATACTAAGCTAAGGAGGAGGAAAGGTAGCCGCGAGGGCTTATATAAATAAATAGGTAGCGCGAGCCGCCAAGGCGCTAATAGTAGACGAGCTAATAGTAGGCGAGCCAATAGTAAGAAACAGTACCAGACAGTAAGAAATAGTATTAGATAGTATACTAGGTGGCAAAATATAGCAGAATTTGGCAGGTGACGCACTCTAGCACCGTTACATAACTAGCCATCTAATTAAATATAATAGTTTTTTATTATTTAAGACACTGCCAAAACTAATAAGGTATAGTTGTAACGGAACCTTATAGCAGGAACTACGGTGGGTCCTATTATTGGGCTGGGTATGTAGGTAAGAATAATTCAACAATATAATAATAACTGGTAGAGTAGTTACCCAATAAATTAACTCCAATTGTATTCTGAGATTTACTATAAAGAGAGAACTATCTAGGTAGGGACTATAGTCCTTTAAATACACAACTATACACCTAAGAAATCTCTTCGCTCTATTAATCTGTTGATCCGTTAATCCATTGGTCTATTTATAGATCCTACGTTCTCCTAATCCCATAGATTACAGACCTAACTATATAACCTCGGTTACCATTCCTCGTTATATGGTTCCACCAGCTCCATTCTAGACCGTGCCTATATTAACTAACTAGCTTCCTCCAACTCCTCTCTAAGTAGTCGTAATATTATACTTAAGCTGTCCGTAACACCATCTCCCTCCTCTTTATCTTCGTCCTTAAAGATTCCTAACATCTCCAAGTCGTCTACTAGAGGTGTGATATCCGTTTAATTAATTTAGTTAATATCTTTACTCATTATGCCTAAAGCATCTTCTTCTTCTTCTACCGATCGTCGTAATCGTGTAGTACTTAAGATTCTTTCTCTAGGTAAGGCCATGCCTTCCTATTCTTATTGCGCCGATAAGAAGTTAGTATGTGTGGCGATTATAGCTCCCTCTAGTCACTAACTATCCTCTTACGCTAAATGTACCAAATCGAACATGCGGTCTTTCTGCGATGTTAGATTGGTTTTTAACGCTAAATATACGCGTCCTATAACTCTTAACAGTCTCTGCGTTCCCTAAGTAATTTGTTATAGGGTCTTATATTTAATTCAAGGCCAAAAAGCTTAAGAGCTCGCTTATGGCCGCTTATAATAAACTCCGTTGTTCTACTAAGGAATTAGCCCTATTGCTAGAGGTTTAACGCCGTGCGTTAGAAGCGTCTGCTTATATATTTAAACTCCATCAGACTACCTTCGCTCGGTTAACCCGTCTTAAGAAGGTGCGTAAGAAGGTACGCTCTAAGGAGTTTCGCCTAGTTAAGTAGGGTCTCCGTGAGCTAGAAGCGGAAGAGGCTAAGGTAGACTCGCGTTTAATAGCAGGGGAAACAACTCCGAATAGCTTAGCAGGTGCTCCTCTTAGGTCCCCCTTAGGTAACTCATTCTTTGGCAATCCTTCTTTGTTAATATTACCTAACCTACTTTCCTCTAATACTCCTATACCTTTCCTATAGCGTTCTCTAAGTTGCTTAGTGGTTCCCAGGTAGTCTCACTATAGCCTATCTACTTTACCTTATACTATGTTTTATTATCTACGTCCTTATAACTAACGACTTTTAAAACTTACTATTCGTCTTCCTCCTGTCCTCTATACGTGTCTGCCTTGTACACTAGTAGTTTAACGTCTCCGTATGCTAGTTCTAGCATTGCGACGTATTATATAGGGTAGATCTTTATTTTGGCTAATAGGTTTAATTTATACGTAACTAATAAAATTCTTTATATAATTTTAAAAGGTCCTAGTCTAACATAGTCCAATTTCTTGCTTAGTCATCAACTCTTAAAATTTTTGTATGGTAGCCACACTTTATCTCCCTCCTTAAGATCTGGTCCCTTAGATCTCTTAGCATTATAGTACCTTTTTATTCGTTCTTATACTAGTTTAGCTGTTTCTTTAAGGTCTACATAAAGATTTATTAACATCTTTATTCTTTATTTAGCTGTGCTACTCGTCTTCTTTACTTAATGTGGTGATAATAATGTTCTTAGCTCGTATCTATAATTCGCCTTAAATGGTAATATCCCCATTCCTTTTTATAGTGTTGTATTATACGTAAACTATATAACTAGTAATAACAATACCCAATTATTCTGTGCGTGGTTAATATAATGCCTTAGATACTATTCTAGTATCTAGTTTAGTCTTTCCGTCTGTCTATCTATCTGCAGATAATACGCTATAGAGGTTACTGCGCAAACTCCTTATTCTGCCAAAAATACTTCCTAAAATGCTACTATGAATCTTAGATCTCTGTCCAATATAACCTTATTTAGTGCTCTATGTTTTGCAAATACTTTCTTTATATAAATTCTAGTAATATCCTTTACTAATATCTCTTCTGTGCATGCTATAAAGTATCCCTACTTTATTAGCTTGTCCACTATTACTAAAATCGCGTTATAATCTTGTCCTATAATAGGATCTTTTAACTTTGGTAACTTAATAATAAAGTCCTATAATATAACCTCCTATAGTCTTTTTGGTATCTTAACAGGTTATAGCCCTCTATACGGCTTATACCTCGTTGGTTTATTCCTCTAGCAATCTAGATACTCCTTTATAACTTATCTTGCTAGCCCCCAGATTCCTTAAATAATGTATTCCTCTTAAAGTTTTAACACTAGTCCTGTAGACCCGTTATATCCTTATATTATTTCTTTATAGAATTCCTTAACAAACTCTTCTGTAATAAACTTAGGCATATACATTACTTCTCTATTTTTATATTGCTTTAAGTCTAGATCCTCTACCTATACTTTTTAGATCTTCTATATTTAATTACTTTCTAGTAATTTATGGATCTGACTTTCCTTGGTTGCTATAATCTTTAAATAGTTATACCTAATTAATCCGTCCTAATTCTTTTGCAATAAAGCTCCTAATGGCTTTTTATTATTCTATAGTTTAGCCCTTCTACTTAGAGCGTCTGCTTGTGCATTATCTGTACCCTTAGTATACTAAATTTTAAAATGGTATTCTATAAGCATTTCCGCCTATCTAACCTATCTTTGGTTGAGTTCCTTTGTTGTTAGGAATCCTATAAGGTTTTTATAGTCCGTCTTAACTATAAACGGTTTCTCTATGCCTTGTAAGAATACTCTCTATTCCTTAAGTGCTATAACTATACCTAGCAACTCCTTGTTGTAAATATCGTAGTTTAACTCTGGTGGTGTTATCTTCCAACTATAGTACGTTACTGGATGCTATACGTCTTGGTGCTTCTATAGCAAATATGCTCCTAGTGCAAAGTCTAATATATCTGTCTTAACAACCGTGTCTAACTTTAGTTGATAGATCTTAAGGATTAGTTCTTAGGTAAACAACTCTTTAAGTTCCTAGAACAGCTTTTTTTACTTACTACCCTAAACCTATGGTTCCTCTTTCTTTGTTAGCCTTATAAACGGCTTAATACTCTTTAACCATTATACTATAAACCTTCTGTAGTAGTTGCAAAACCCTAGAAATGACCTTAACTATATAACGTTCTCCGGTTCTTACTAACTTACTATAGCTTTAACTTTCTTTAGGTCCATACTAATTTTTCCTAGTTTAATAATAAATTCTATAAAATTGGTTTTCCTTATAAAGAACTCGCATTTTTTAATTGCTACTAGCATCTGTTCTTCTTATAGTCTCTTTAAAACCTATTTAACATATTCTCTATATTCTCCCTTACTTATTAAGTAGATAATAATATCGTTAAGATATACTATAATAAATTCATTAAGGTATTCTCCTAATACACTATTAATTCGCTTTTAGAACGTTGCTAGTACGTTTATAAGCCCAAATTGTATAACTAATGGTTTATATAGTCCTTTTTTTAACCTAAAAGCTGCTTTCTATTTATCTCCTTCCTTAATTTAGATCTAATGGTACGCCCATCTCAAATCTATCTTTGTAAAGACTTGTACATTGCCTATCCTATCTTAGATTTTGCTAATTAAGGGTAAAGGATACCTATCCTTTCTAGTAATACTGTTTAACTGTCTATAGTCTATATATATCCTAAGTTTTCCGTTTTTCTTTGGGATAAATAATACTGGATATTCTACTAATAACTATAACGGTCTAATATATCCTTTTTGTAAGTTCTCTTAGATAAACTCCTTAAGCGCTACTAACTCTATTTCAGTAAGCTTATAGATTAGAAAGAACTTTGGACTTATTCCCCTTTCTAACTCTATTTTATAGTCCCATACTATATACTCTAATAGCCTTTCACTTTCTGGTAACTATAACTTTTTACTATACTTGTGGTATCTTCTTGGTATATAACTTAAGCCTCGCTTAGTCTCTTTGTGTATTACTCCAACTTAGTACTATACCAACTTGGCTTGCTATTACACTCTACGTTATTAAGTATCCTTAATATTAACCTAACCTATAACCCAATTAACCTTTAGATTGTATTTCTGTAACTAAGGCATTTCTAGTATTGCTTTGTCCTATCCTAACGGTAGGATATTAAAAGACATTTTTACTGGTCTCCCTTTAATAGTTAACTAAATAGGTCCTATTTTAAGGTTAATAATACCTCCTTTATAGGCTATCTGATCTTCTAAAATTGTTATAAGTGGATATAGGTGTTCCTTTTATCTATATAGTAACCCCATCCTTTCTACTGCCTTTGGTGATATATGGTTCCTTATTACTCCACTATCTACTAATACTTTGAACTATTAATCTTGCTATTTAACTCTTAGGTTTAGGTATTGTCCTTAAATTCCTTTAAGGGTTTAAGGGTCTAATACTAGTTCCCTCTAGTCCTGTGCGCCTCTCCTTTTTCTAACTATTAGCTGCTAGATCCTATTTATACTTAGTCTAACTTAGGCTAATATTTAGTTCGTTTCTTTTCCTCTATATATTAGGGATAAGTGTTTTCTAAGCACTCCCACCACTGTTATCCGTCTAAGCATTCTTCTATAAGGAATTTTCCTAGTTAAAGTGTTAAGTCCCCTTAACCTTATACTTCTACTAGGTGCCATCTATGTATATACTTAGCGTCCCTAAACCGCTTTTCCTTTAGTGCCTAATATATTCTAGTTAGGTACTTTTAGTTCTTATCTTTTAGTGCTCTATGTATATTATATATATTATCCACACAAGCTATCCATAATAGTGTATAATACGCTATATGTTTTAGGTTAACTCCTAGTTTATCTTTATTTTTAAATTTAAATCTATACCTAGTTAACCTAACTACTAGTACCTCTACTACGGGTACTAAGATTTATTGTTTACTTCTCTAGTCCCTAGATCCCTCTTTTAGGTTCTTTAACGTTATAATTAATGCTCCTTTAATATAACTCATGCGTTTTTCTATAATGGGTTAGTCTTAGACTACCTTTTTATTTAGCCATATATAAAAGTCTTCCTATTTATTATTATATTGTTACCTATACCACTTTCCGTATAACTAGTTTAGTGTATATAGTTTGTCTATTAGAAAGTACCTTATTATTACTATATTATAACATCCTTTGGTATGTCTTTTTTTAAACCTAGTTAGGATGTCTAGATCCTCTTCTTATTCTAGTTTATCTAACTACTTTGCCCTAGGTGTCCCTGCACCTGGCCTATTAGTAATTCTTTATATGGGTGCTCTGTCCCTTCTATAGTTTAATACGCTAGATCTCTAATTTAGTTTCTGCTCTTACTATGTAATAATTCTTGTCCTAAACTTATCTATAGTTTCCTGTTTTCTGTATCTTGCAGCTAGATCTTTATAGTCACCTTAATTTTTAATCCTAGTATTAACTTTTTAATCTTTAGGCTAAACACTATGTTTACTTAGAACTGCTATGGACTTTATTTATTTCTTGAAATCTTGGCTTCCTATTAACGTTCTTATTTGTTCCCTAAACTTGTAGTTCTTAAACTTGCGCCCTATACTTATTTATTTGTTATTAAACTGAGTTACTACCCTTTCCCATTAGTTTTTGTCCGTTATGGGTCCTTAGGTGTGTCTTATTTTATCTTAAAAGTCTTAAGCGTCTTGTATCTCTTCTTAAGAATCTTAAGCCTGTGGCCTTTTACCTTTATTAAGTAATAAGCTAGTACTAGTAGTTGTCTACTTACTTAGTTTCTTTTAAACGTTGCTCCTATTATCTTGTAAAGTAATAGAAATCGTATCTAATAGTATTATAATACCCGTTACTAATCCTTGTTCTATAATAGTCTTAGTCTCTACTTCTATTTTAACTTCTCTAAGGTCTGTATGCTCCTAGTAAGCTGCCTTTATTACCTTATTATTAGTGAATGCTTCGCCTATGTCGAATTCATCGTCTTTAATGTCCAATCTATAAGCTAGTTTGTTGGTTCCTCTAAACTTAGATAACAATGGCTCCTATAGCCAATAGCTTACGCCGTACTTAGCATCTTTATAAATTCGGTATGCGTTGTTATAATAATACGTAAAACTATTAATTAAACACTTTTTTATTCCTCGTAGTGCACCATTGTCCCTTTATATGTACGCGCCGTCTACTAGTCTCGTTCTCTTTACCGTGTGGTTACTTTGACCACCTCTATAGTCTCTAGCAAAATAACCTTGTTTTCTATAATTTATGTAAGCTCTATCTCTAAACTACTAATTTTGCTATGGAGTCTGCCTAAATATCTTCTACTGCTAAGATCCCTAATTTAGCCTCTACTCCTTAGTCCTTTAATTACTAGATCCTTAACCTTTAGGTTTCCATAGTTTCTTTTTCTATCTTTAGGTTTCTTTAGTACCGCTTAGGTCCATTAGCTCTACGCCATTCCATAGTTTTTAACTCTATATTGGTTGTTGCGTACTCTGCGCCTTATATAACTATAGAACTCTTTCTTGCCCTTTCTTAGCTTATTCCCTTTAATAGATCCTGTTGTTAATCTTTATTAACTAATCTATTAGGTCTTATAGACTTTCCGTATCTTGTCACGAAATTCAAATAGAGGGGTTTATTAATGTAATGGGTTGATTGATTAATAATCTTGATCTTGATCGTTAATTGATGTCAATGTCTTGACCTAGGGCCCCTAGGGCTCTAAAGAGATCTATAATACACGTGCCCCGTGCATGTGACTTATGTATATGTCCCACGCCTTAGAGAATATAGATTATCTAATACACCCCCTTAGCTTTAAGCTCTTTGAGGTCAAAGCTAGCCACCTTCTTGTGTCTATTAATGAGTTAATTAAACCGTAATCTTATCTGAATCCTTTTGTCTTGCTCTAATACCGTCCCTTAGGTCCTTTAGTTGCTTCTCCTTATCTAGCTGCTCCTTAATATCCACCATCCCAATTATATTAATAAAACTTTAAAACCTCTGCTTGGGTAGGGCCTTTATAAGTCCATTAGCGATTATCTCCTTTATTACTGTCTATTGAAATTGTACTCGTCTCATTGCGTATTCCTAATATAGCCAGTGTTAATAGATGTTAACGTGTTGGAGCTTCGTGATTAGCTTTGCTATGTCTTCTATAATTAGTTAGAGCATCTAGGTGTTGTCACATTTAATAATTAAGGGCTCGTTTAGGCGTAATATTATTGCTTTAAATAGCCTACTAGTAAAGATAGCTTCCTTTACTATTTGTAATAGGGCTAACAACTCGGCTTCTATGCTTAATATTATAACTATACCCTACTTATTTGCTCTCTAGGCGATTGGCCCCCTAAATAGCTTTATAATGTATCCTTGCGAGCTCTTTCTGTCGACGGAGTTGTCCGCGAATAATGCATCACTGGCATAGATAAATGATTGCGCTTTACCTCTACCGTCTCTTCTATTGTCTCGTCCTTTATTGCGTATTTCTTTATCTCTCCCTCTACTATTTATTTCTTCCTTATCTCCTCTATAGCAGATTGCTCTGCTTCTTATACTATATAGGTATTGGATAACTCTGTCTACCGCTTAATAATGCTCTTGGCTTAGGTCCTAATTAAACCTTACTAGCCTTAATACTGCAAACGCAATATCTAGATGCGTTATAGTGGCTATATAGAGTACTAAACCCAATTTTCTCTAATATAGCATTGCAGAGGCTAGTAGGGATATAGGGCGGACTAATAGGTCTATATTGGGGGACAGACACGTCGGACGGATCGATTGGTAATTAGTAGGGAGGAGTTCTAATTCTGCCATAGGAGTGTCTGGAAGACGCCCTCTAAGATCTATCTTATACTGGTTAGCTATCTTCTTAATATAGGCTTTCTAAGATAGCTATAGGAGCCTCTAGCTATAATTACATAGCACGTAGATTCCTAGGAACTATTTTAGCTCGCTAAGGGTACTCATCTGGTATTCCTTACTTAGCTCCTTAATTACTTCTTAAGCTTTCTTCTTATCTATCTTTTAGTAGCAGAAGACAATATCGTTGATATAGAAGAAGATGACTATTCTACCTTTTAGCATAATATACGGCTTTTAAGGTACCTCTTTAAAACCCAATTTATTTAACGAGCTCGTGAGATTCTTCTGCCATAATAGTAGTAATCGTTGTAGTCTATATAGGGCTTTTCTTAAGTGTAGTACTTTGTCTGTCTTTCCTTTGTTAAACCCTAGTGGTAGCTTTATGTAGACGACCTCGTTAAGATCGCAATAGATAAACGCATTAACTGCATTTATCTATGTCGTCTCCAGGTCGAATTTTGTGGTAATCGCCATAAGTGTTCGGAAGGTTGTACTAGCTAATATAGTAGCTCTTATAGGTAGGTCTCCTAGGGCCTATTAATTTCCATAGACTACTAATTATACCTTGCATTTCTGGAGAAATCTATACTTGTCTATCTTGTAGACGAATATCTATATTAAGCTAAGGACCTGCTGTCCCTTTACATGCTTCTTATCTGTTTCTTAAAACGACCTTATTTAATAATAGGATTGGAGGTAAGCTCGTTAAGCTTCTTAGAACTAATCTTAAAGAGGATGCGTATTAAGGTCGCAGATTAACTAAGGTAGCGGAGGTAAGTTCTTCCTATATAATCTTATATCGCGTATTCTGCCTAATTTTAGCTTGCTGTTATTAAGTTAACTATTAAGGTTAAACTTCCTTCCTACTAAGAATGCGCCGTAATAGGCTAATATAATTCTTTTAGTAATAAAGTCTTTAAACCTATTATTACAGGCTTCCTTAAATAAGTCCTTAATAGAGTTATTAAATACCCCCTAAGTGTAAAACCTATCTCCTACTTAGCTAATAATGTCCTAATTAGTACCTTATATATCTAACTTCGTAGGATACTTAATGTAAAAGGTATATAGAGATTCTTTGTCTTCTTCTATTAGAGGTAGCGTATAATACGCATTTTTAAGAGCTCTTGCAAGCTTAAGATCTGCTAACTTATTAAAGGTTTAAACTGGCTTATTAACGTTATCGTCTTCCTCTTAAATTAACGGTTTAAATACTTCTTTATTGTCTTCTAGAAGGACCTTATTCTTAGTTAGGGTATTAGGGAGTTAAATCTTCTTAATTAGCGTATCTAACTTAGCGTATAGGTCCTTTAAGATGTCCATTTGCTTGCCGTTAAAGAACGTCTTCTTGTTAAAGATAACGTCCCTAGTAGAGATAATGATACCTTTATATAGGATCCAGATCCTGTAGATATTAGTAGAGTTATAGCCAATAAGGTAGCTAATATGGGCTTATAGATCTAGCTTACTTAGCCTTTTCTTCTTTAGCTAGGTGTCTGACGTTATTGCGTATGCCCTACAGCCATAGGCTTTTAGGTGCGCTAGTTACAGCTTTCTTAACCTATTAGCTAGGAAGGTATAGAACCTCTTATAGGGCGATTTCCAACTATTGCTTTCCCGTGGCGTTTAATCTCGAAGGTAAACTGTATAGTTAACTATCTCTTTCTATAGATTGTGTGGTAGATTGGCAGCAATTTTTATTATATGTGCTCTCTTAATAATCACACCCCCTGAGCGTTTGGCGGTACTATTTTAAGCTTGGGTATAAGGCGCCAAAGGCTTAAATATAATCCCTTAGGTCTATAGCTATTTAAGGGTTCTCCTTCTCCCTAGCTCATTGTCTAATCTAATGGTGTTGATCTTAAGGTTATGCCTTAGATAAATCTATTAGATGAAATCTTTAAGCACTTATAGTGTCTCCTTTTCTTTGCCATGCGTTATTATAAAATACAGGAAGGTTCTCCCTAAGAAGGTGTTGTGGATAAATATAACTTATATAAATCCAGCATGCGCTTCCTTAAGGTTAGTCCAGTTAATATAGAGGTTAAGATAAGGTTTATTAATATCCTGTTTTAAGAACCTTCTTAAGACCTAATACTTGATTTTGGCAAGACTGCAATATTAATATTTCGTTGTCTTTAGGCCTTAAAGCTTAACTTCTAGGGCGTTAAGACCTAAATAATAAAGGCTTATAGGTCCTGGATAACCTAGACGCAGATGCTATAAATATATATTACCTTTTAAATCTGGACGAGCGTCTCTTAACAATACTCTGTGCTTCTATTAGCGGCGTAGTAGTTGGCTTATATTAAACGCTAATTAACTTCCTAGTTGGATGTATTTGATAGTTTATTATCTATAATATTCTTCCATTTAATATAGGATCGTGTTATCCTTCTAAACTAGAAGATTATTATCTCCTTTATTGTCCTAGTAGAACCCTTATTTTTAAAGCAGATGGAATAATACTAGATTTATATTAAAGTCTATATAAAAGGTAACGTCCTTAAGATGTAGGGTTCCCTTACTCTTATCTAGTTTTATAATTTGGATAGTGATATTACTATAGCCTAGTATAGGCACTTCTAAGCTGCCGGCGGTAATATATTTATGTCTTAGAGCTTTCCTAAAATTGTAAAAA
>Ga0307507_10004017_pt1 | contig 26986 bp, 4 predicted proteins | sample 7_EM_MG_FD_207223 | JGI IMG/M metagenome (GOLD analysis project Ga0307507, IMG submission 207223) | Populus trichocarpa ectomycorrhiza microbial communities from riparian zone in the Pacific Northwest, United States - 7_EM | ecosystem: Host-associated > Plants > Roots > Unclassified | place...
CCCACGCGGACTACTCCTTATTTACATATGGGGAGAAAACTCTATTTGAGAAAATAAGAAAACCCCGTGATCCATCTCCCCGCCTTTTGGGACTCGCATACAGGGCGCCTATAAGTCACCTATGGTGCTCTACTACCTTACTTTATGACCTCCTTAGGAACCACTGCTGCCGTAACAAGCCTACGGACGTGCTAGTATCGCAAACTTAACTCTACTACTGTAGAGTTATTAAGGGGCGCCTGGTACTCGCCCCTTTGCCTTCTATTACCATTTCCTTTGCAACCCGGAACTGGTCTAGTACATTTTGGCTAATAAGCCACTGGGTAACCGCCTTAAGACCTTTTTATATTAAGAGTAGTGTATTATAGTTCTCTGTGCCAGCTACTAAGAGTATTGCTTCTCGGTTGGTGCGTAGGGGGCATAGCAGTATTACATGTTTTAGTGTCTGTCTTAGCTAGCCATATTCGCATCTTAGGCTACCTACTAGGACATCCACCTAGTAGAGCCAATCTTTTAGTCCTATTATTCCTGTTCTTAAGAGTGTTACTATTGTGTTTTCTGCCTTTGTTAGGCCTTCTTAGAGCCCTTAGGTGTTTACCCCCTATGGCATTAACTATGCTACGGCTTAGGTTTCTTTTGCCTAAGACAGCCTCTGTACCTTCGACTCCCATGCACCTCTCCAGTGTTGGTCCAACCAGTGTTGTGTTACGGTAGATGGTTTTCCGGTGCTCTTTTGTGCTCTACTTTGGCTCCTTTCTCTCTCTTGCTATTATCTTTGCTGATCTCTTACGCGTCTCCCTTCCTCCTTAGATTAATTATATAATTATATTCTAAGTTTCGCTAAAGGACTTTAGCTTACCTACCCGAAAATACCCTTAGTAAGTCCCTTAGGCCTACTAGGGTATTTAATAAATTAGGGTCGCGTTTATCCTTTATATTATTATTAGGTAGGTTCTAGAGCTCCCTTAAAACACTTACAGGCAGTATTACGCGCTATAGTGGCTGTTTATATATAGTTACCACTATACGTTAAACAGTTTTATATGGTAGCTAGTAGAGGGTAGAGAATTCTTTAATATAGCGTTTAAGATACCGTAGTATACTCTCTATATATTGCTTAAGCCAGACTAACCTATAGTAGTAGAAGTATCTTATAAGATCTTTAAAATCGCCGCCTTCCTATAGTATCTCTGTAACCTATTTAGTAATTCCCTATAGGGTATCCGTTATAGAAGGGTTATCGCCTATACTAGGCTTTATACCTATCTTGCTATAGAATAGGGGTTAGATCTAATACTCCTTTAGGTATAAAGCATATACTATTTCTCCTAGAGCTATATCTTCTAAAATATCTTTTAAGCTTATTAGTGAAATACGCCCTTCCAATTCTTTATTATTTTACTATTTAAAGGCTTCTGTTTTAAAGCGTATCTTAAGATCTACTTTTATAAGCTAAGGATATTTAAGAATAAGGTTATAGCCTATAAAGTTAACCGCCCAGAAGGGTTGTGGACCAACTACCTTAATATAGTTGTGTATATTAGCTATTAATACTATAAGCTTATAGGTACTGTGTAGTTTAATCCAATGCTTATCTAGGAACCCTATAGTAGGTTTCCGCTACCTTAGTAATAGAATAAGCTTATACTCTTTTACCAAATTATATTATATAAGATTAATTTTAGCGCCGCTATTATATAGTGCTTAAAACTAATATACCTCGCCTATAAGGAGTACTATTTCTAACTTAATAGCGATATAGAGAGTCTTTTCTTCCGTATCTTGCCCTAATTGCAGCTAGGAAAAGTCCGTAACTAGGGCTTTTCTTTTTTTAGATTATTAATACGGTTATCGCCCTACTTGTTTTTCTAATTAGGTTTACCTCTAGAGAAGTTTTCTCTTAACTTTTTAGAGTGTTTCTATAAGGGTGCCAAACAGGTATTAGGTTAGCCCTAGGAGTCTTTCCTATTACTTAAGGTCCCTAACTTTAACTATTCTAAATTTCTCTTTAAGAACGGCTTCTTTAAAGTTTAGGTCTGCCCTATATTGCTACTAGAGTGCCTATACTTCTAATTACCCCCTAGCTTTTTACTAAAAGAGGTCTGGTTCCTTACTATATTCTTAGCCTTTAAAACCGCTTATTTAAAACCCGTATATATAGTGATCCGTAATAGGGCTTATACGCGCTTTATTTTATTATAAATTGCCAGCTTAATTCTAGCCTAGATAAATCTAATCTTCTCCTTTCTATAAATACTACAATTTTTATTTTTAAATGGCTCTAAATCTATTAATTAAGTATAAGTTTCTATAAAGTTTATAAACTGGCGGAAATTGTGGCGGTTAAGCTATACCCCATTCTAAAATAGTTCTGTATTATTATATTGTATAATATGCGGATTTTAAGCCCATTTCTTTAGGAAGGTTTATAGCTGCGGCTATATAGTAATTTGCTCTTTATTAAGCTAATTTAATATAATTTAGTTTAGGGATTAATCTTTAATCTTACTAATAATCTATTAGGTACGCTCTTTAGTATTATTTTATATTATTAATATTTTAAAAAAGTTATCTACTTTATAAACCTAATCGTCCAACTATTAGGTGTTAGGTCTATAGCGGAGTTCTAAACTACTAGAGGTCTTAGCCAGTTAATCTATATCCTTTTTCTATTTACTATATAGATACCTCTCTAGGTCTTCTATACCTCCTTAAGTAGGTATTATATAGCCCCTAAGAAGCCCTTAGCCTTAGCTAGGTTATAAAGGATTTTATTTAGTCTAGATTAAGCTCTATTAGATCTAGACTTACTCCTAGAGGTTTCTAATATATTAATTAGTGGCTCCTTCCCGTATGGCTTCTAAGAGCCTTATAGTAGCTTCCTAATATCCTTCTTATAAGAGATTAGTATAGGGCTTTTAACTTTCTAAACTTAGGCCTAGGGAAGCTCTAGCTATAGAGGTAGTGTTAGTGTAAAAGGGTACGGTGTCCCTCAGATAGGAAGTCAGAATGCTATTAGTCAGTCTGTCTATCTGTCTGTCTATTGGTCGGTCGGTCATAATCAGTCAAAAGTAATCAGTAAAGCAGTCTGTAAGAAAGGAAAGAAAAGAATATATTCCGGTAGGTTTGTGATATCCAAGAAGGAGGGAAGCCGAAGGCTTAATATATATAGGAAAATGCCAAGACACTAAGCATAGGACATTTTACCCCACCACATACCTCCCCTACTAAGAACGTTGTCCCCTAACGTTCTATACTATAGAAGAATAGCCAAATAAAAGAATAGCAAGAGCAGAATAGAAAAAAAGGAAAGTATATCCCTAAAAGAACACAGGTAACCTTATCCTCAACCCTACAGAACTATTCTACGGCGTCTTTCCGTTATCCGTAGCTAAGATCCAATCTTCCTACTAGTAGCAACTAGGACGGTAGTAAACCAGAAATAATAACAGCGGCGGTAATAGCAGTAACAGTAACGGTGGTAGAAGCAGTAGTAAAAGTAGACATTTAGCGCAGTAAAATAAAACAGAATAGTCAGCGGTAGAACACTTGGTAGAAGAACTCGGTAATAGTTAGTAAGTAGTAGGACATCTAACGGCAGAACTTTTAATAGCAGAACACTTAGTAGAAGCGGAACGGTCGGTAGCAGTTAGTTAAGGCAGTAGCGGTAGAATAATTAGAATAACAGAACAGAACGGCTAAACAGCAGCAGTAGAATAGCTGGTTGGAACAGTAGTAGCAGTAGCAGTAATAGTAGCAGTAGAACAATCGGTTGGCGGCGGTTAGTTAGAGTAGCAGTTGGTAGAAACAGTAGAACGGAACAGATTAGTCAGAACAGTTAGGCGGAACTGTATAATAGATCCAGTAGATCTGGCAGTAATTAGATCTAGCAACGGTACAGATCTAGAATAGTAGAGACAAAGCAGTCAGTCAAGATAGTAGGGATAAAGCAGTTGGACAGAATGGCGGCGGCGGCGGTAGGGCAGTTAATCAAAATAGCAAAGACTCTAGCTTAATTTGGTCGTTTAGCTAGTTATTTAATATTAAGACTCTACATCTAGCTCTGCATCTAGCTGTGCATCTAGCTATACATCAGTAGCTCTACATTGCATATTCTATGTCCGTGTCTGCGTCCGTGTCTGCGTACGTGCTTTGACTACTAGCCGAAGACTGTCTAATTAGTCAGCGACGACATGCTGCAACTAATCGTTTGGTTGTTTGATTAAGGTAGAAAGTTAGCCCGGTTAAAGGTTCTAACTGTCCTGATTTAAATACAGAGACGGCGTTTAGCTGATTAAGATTTAATAAGGCCCTAGCTTAACTTAAGGTGTCTTCTACTGCATATATAACTATAGCTTTGTATTCATAGACAACTGATTAACACTTCTATATAGATATGCGATTGGTCAAGGCTCCGCATCTATTATTTAATTAAGGCTTCGCATATATAGGCGTCCAGTTAAGCTGCCGTACTGTTGTCCAATTAAGGCTCTACACCTGTATGCTCCATATCTATAGACTCCGTGTACAACTCCGTATAAGACTCTGTGTAAAGCTCTATATCTATATCTACAGGAAAGATCGTTCTGGTTAAAGAGGCTCTAAGATATTAATTAACCGTATTTCTAACGTTCTGTAGTTATATACTGATTTCCTTGTTAGGCCTAGTGTCTATCTATCTGCCATTATAGAATCTTTAACCGCTAATTAAAGATGTCTAACGGTAATGGTAACTAATTTAATTTAACCGTAACAACGTATAATTGACTAACATTTAAATACGGTATCAGGTTGGCCCGACTAAAAGCTCTAGTTAATCCAACTTAACTATAGAGGCGGCGTCTGACTGATTAAGATTTAACTAAAGCTCTAGCTTAACTCAAGGCGTCTTCTATTATACGTATAACCTGGGCTCTGTATTATCGCATGTTTAATTAAAGCTTTTAAATCCGTTGACGTTCCATTAAGGCTCTATATCCGTAGGCTCTGTATCTGCGGATAGTTGATTAAGACTCTAGCTATACAGTTATTTAGTTAAAGCTCTGCATCCGTAGTCAATTAAGGCTCTTAGTATCCACCAAACGTCTAATCTAGAGACCTGTCTTAAGACTTCCTTTCTTATAAGCATAAACGGCAGTTTCCAGTAGACCATTTCCCCGGGCCCAGTACTTTTATAAGACGTCCTTAATAGCTACTTTCTTTCCTTTTAGAGTCGCCTTTGCTCTTGGCTTCTTTAGCACATTCTTAGGCTTTTACGGCTGCTTCTTTACCCCAGCTGTTAGTAGTACGCTCGCATATCCTTAATCTTCTTCCAGCTTAAGAGCCTTCTTAGGATTGTCTTCTGCTTTTAGTCTCTTTATTATTGTCCTGCTAGTTCTATGCTTTGCCTAAGTCGTCCTTAATATCTTTAAGGCCATCCAGTGGCAGCTTCTCGGCTATTATAACTACCTCCGTCGTATATCCCTTGCCCTTATATCCACAATAGTCCTTCATCAAAACAACTGGAGGGGAAGCGTTAGTTCCTATACATCCAATTCCTGTTCTCTTTATAATCCTTAACATGGTCCTTTACTAGCCTGGCTAGATACAGCCTGGTTCTGTCTTTAGTCGTATAAGGATAGTTTAGGCTTAACGTGGTTAACTGTGCCCTATATACAATCTCTTGCAAAACATCTTTTATTAGTGCCTTTTTGTATACTACTTTACCGTTTCCGCGGTGCTTGTTATGCAATGTTATGCTACTGTACCTAATAGGTCCCTTCCTTACCGCGGTGTCCGTTCTTGTTATACAGCTGGTGCAGTACTAAATTCGGATAGCGGTGATAGTCGTGCTGCGGTTATTTGTTGTTTGAATAAGGAATAAGGTCGGCCCGGTTAAAGGCTCTAATTTAACAACACTCAACTGACTTAATTCAGTATTAGTGACGTGCTGATATTAAGGCTCTGGCTTAATTTAACTCTTTAACTAATCGCGGCTTCTATGCAGTCATTCGATTAAGGCTTCTGTGTAGTCATTCGGCCAAGGCTCTGCGTATAGCTCTATATCTATCTCTATATTATACAATCGGCTCTATATCCGTGCAATTAATTAAGGCTCCTGATACTATTCTTATTGTATAGCTGGTGCATCTGGTGTATTATTAAATTCTAGGGGCGGTGTAGAGTTCTGCCGGCTCTATTGCTAAATGGACCAATCAGGATTTTCTATACCGGGCATAAAAAATCGCTATTGGCTTAGTGATAGGCGGTAAGCTAAACTAATATCTTTATAGTAGGTCATCGCGACTAACGCGTCGCGATTAAGAAAGTAAACAAGAAAAGGAGCTTTAGGAAATACAGTAATTAAGTAGACAAAATAGAAATCTTTTATACGGTCATTACCTACGTCCCCTCCCCCACCTTAGAACTTAACTGTCCCCTAGTCAAACATCCTATACCTACTATGGAGCCTACTGCGGAGCCTGCGGGTTAATGGCTGGCCTTAAGCATCTATCTCCATAACCGTCTCCAAGGATTAGATGGTTTATTCTTTTTTCTAGTTTTAGCTGTCTTATCTGTAGGCCGTAACCTAACCTAGATATAATCTCCTAGTCGAACATTCTCCTATAGCAGAGCCTACGGCTTAACGGTTGTTTTAGTTATACGGATGTCTCTAGGGGTTAGGCGAGTCTGCGGATGTTACTAGCTAAGCGTTACAGAGTCCGTGGGCCGTACTTAACAGTAGTCCTCCTAGCTTATGCGTATTTTGTTACTGTTCTTCAGTACTACTCCATTATAGAAAGCAGTAAAATCCATTTATACCATAGGGACCTGTTTCTGCATCTATCCTTATCCTTCTATTTTCTAATGTGCCTATCTATCTAGGTCTATTCCTTAGTACGTATAAAGCCAGTTCTTAATACTTTTTAATCGTCCTTTATTGCCGAGCCACGGAAGTTTAGGTCTAGGTCATTCGCGCATCCTAGCTACTAGTCTTCCTTAATTAGATAGATACACAAATCCTTGCTAAACAAGATCCTTAAGCCCTTAGCATTTATACTGGGTGAAACAGTAACTTCCTCCACATCCAAAACAGGTCTGTAGGCCTTGTTCTCACATACCTTACTAACCCCGTACGTCCCACTGCGGCCGTCCAAAGGCAGTAGAATCTTGCGGACATTAAGAGCCTTGCGGATATTAAAAATTATACGGATATCAAAAGTCTTGCGGAGCAAAGGGAGCTTAGGTGCTATTCTACCAGTCTTTATATTCTAGTGCTGGGCCGTATCCTTATACTGAGCTTTAAACTGCAGCCTAATTTAGTAGTATTATAAACCTTTCTGGGTCCTTTCAAATTCGGTTAAGAAACGGCATTAACTATACAGCTACTGCAAGCTCCGTCTTACTCAACCTTAGTCTCTTTAACTGGCTTACCATTTCGTCCATCTCCTAATCTACGGTAGGGGGTAACTGCTGCTGTATTAGGGCTCCTCCGTATACACCTAGGTCCAGAAGCCTTCCTTCTTTCCTACGGTCGAGCTCATCCCTTTGCTGCCGTAGCTCCTATACAAGCTAGACATTCAGGGCGTCTTCTTCTAGAAGGACATCTATTCGCTTAGCGCCCTCTATAGTTACTATCCTTAACTCTATAGCCTCCTTTAGTCTTTCAAATACAAGGGTACTAGGCTCGTCTGCTACGGCTCCTGTCTTTTCTATTATGTGCCTACGGTATTTAACAGGAAGTCCTTACACAAACAACCACCCCTTATTTTGCTCAGTAAGGTTTCCTACGGCTACCGCTTTATCTGAGATGGTAGTGAAGTCCTACACATAGTAACGCAATTCGCCTGGTTGTTCCGTAGATTTTTAAATAAAAGCTTCCACAAAGTCTCGTATCTCCATACGTCGGTAGTAGTCCTTGGTTTAATACTTGGTCCTAAGCTTTCTAATAAGCTCCGTCCAATTACTAATTATAAACTTAGGCAGGCTTTAGATCTATATCCCTATCCAGTAATTGTAGTACTCTAGAAGGCCCTAGTGCTTCTCCTCACTCGTCACACAATATTGGGTGTATAGCCGTTCGTACTACTTAATAAACTACAACACGTTCTATCCTATAAAGTAAGAAGCTCCAACAGTTCCTAGGGCTGGCATAGGCTGAACCATAACATAGATCTTATCTTAAGCCGTTAACTGCTAGTTATATACATCTAGAGCTTCCTTAGGAGCTTATAGGTGGTCCTTACAGCTCTTATCCTTTGTCTACTAAGGGTTATCGGTTCTAGGTGTTACAGGTAAACGCTACAGTAGATCTTCTTACATAGCCGTAGTCTTAACAGAGGATGTCCTAGATAGCCATCCTAGTGTTGGTTTATACTTAGCAAAAGAAGTATAGGCTTCTGTTCCTTCTAGCTGCTTCTTAACTCCTAGAGGTCAGTCTTCCTAAGAGAGTACGGTGTCTTTATTATCTACAGCCACTGCTAGGTCTTAATACGTCCATCTACTTTAGTCTGCCGTTATTCCGCGTAGTAGGGTGCTACTAAGCCTTACGCTTCCGCCTATATCTACTTCTTTACGGAATGCCTCTAAAGCTGCCGCTAATATAATCCAGATAACTTAAAAGAAGATAAAGCTAAGCCGGAATAGGAGGCTTTTAAGGAGAGACCTAATCTCATATGCTTGCGACCTTGCTCGGTGTTGTCTCTATTCTTAAAGGGTAGTACTAACTTCCTCTACCGCTAGATCCCTTAAGTCTCGTTTCTATTTAATTAACTGGTCCTTGGCTTATCATCTCTGCATCCTTAATAAAGCTCTAGCCATATCCGTACGCCGGTTAAAGTTGTCTAACTGGCTCACTAGTTCGCTTAATGTCCTTACTTGTATCTTTCCAAGACACTCTTTAGCCTATACATAGAGTCTAGCTGTCCTGCCTTTTCTGGTCTTTCTATTTAGGAACTACCTGGTTCCCCTTACTATCCAATACTGTTTGCTTCTCTGCTGCTATCTCGTCTGTCTAGCTAGTCGTTCTTCTGCAGCTGGTCGTCCTTCTATAGTCGTAATATATTCTTGCGTGTCTTATATATAGCACTAGACTTCTAATCTAAAGAGCTTGCCGTCGTCCCCACATAGAATACCAAAATGTAGAAGGGTACGGTGTCCCTTAAATAGGAAGTCAGAATGCTATTAGTTAGTCTGTCTATCTATCTGTCTATCGGTCGGTCGGTTATAATCAGTCAAAAGTAATCAGTAAAGCAGTCTGTAAGAAAGGAAAGAAAAGAATATATTCCGGTAGGTTCGTGATGTCCAAGAAGGAGGGAAGCCGAAGGCTCAATATATACAGGAAAATGCCAAGACACTAAGCATGGGACATTTTACCCCACCACATTAGCACTAGTAGCTAATGCGGGCTTTCCAATAAGGCTCTAGTCTTAAGTTAGTATTTAAGTTAAATTACCTAAAGGGGTAGGCCGGCTTAGCTTATAAGCAGTCTATATACTACTACTATACTAATTATAGGCCGGTGGTCTTATTACGGACGCTTTAAGTATAATATTATAACTACTTAAAGAAGAGTTGGAGGAAGCTAGTTAGTTAATAAAGGCACGGTCTAGGATGGAACTAGTGGAGCTATATAATAAGGAATGGTAACCGAGGTCATATAATGTAATCTGTATAATCTATAATAGAGCAAATAGAGTAGATAGAGTAGATAGAGCAATAACTTTCTTAGGAGTATAGATGTGTATTTAAAGGACCACAGTCCCTACCTAGATAGTTTCTTTCTTTATAGTAAATCTCAGAATATAATTAGAGTTAATCTGTTAGGTAACTACTCCATTAGTTATTATCTGCTTATTATATTATTAACTTCCTATTTACCTATACACCTAGCCTATTAGTAAGTCTACCGTGGTATTTTCTATAAGGCTTTGTTATACATTTACTACCTAGTAATAGTATTAATAAAGTTAGATAATATACCACTAAAAGCACTAATTATAACGCTATCTACGGCAGCTATAACCTTGGGGTTAGAAGGGGACACTAGTATAAGAGATACTGATTCGCAGCTTATTATGGTAGGTTAGCTATAGGAAATGGTTAATTAATTAATAGACAATAATTAAATACTTAAGGATAGAATTAATGGAATTGGAGCAGCTAAGGTTAAGCTACTATTCATTAAACAATTCTTGGGGGAAAAGTTAAAGCTTAAAGGGTTTCTTACGTAAATATACTTTAAGGTTATATAAGAAAAAGCAAAACTAGTAATACCTATGGACTAAGTAGCGTATATAAGGTTATTCTTAATAGGAAGAGTACTTAAATGGTTTAAATCTTACCTTACTAAGATCCAAATAAACGGGATAATAACTACTAATTAGGAAGTATAGTATATGTTTGCTAATTAGAACGGATTTTCCAAAAGGTTAATATAGATATTTAGAGATCTAGAGGTAATAACTATAGCGGAAAGAAAGCTTTAGAACTTAGTATAACATACTTTAATAATTAAGTATACAACATAGTTTTAAATACTTATTATATAGGTTAAGTAAAATAATAAGGCGCTTATAGTATAGTATAAATAGAGACTTAAGGCTAAAGTTTAGGACGCAATTATCCTAATAAAAGATGCAGAAACTCTAAGAGAGTTAATTAATTAGTTAATAAAGATTAATAATAGGATCTATTAAAGGGAATAAGTCAAGAAAGGGTAAGATAGAGTTCTATAGTTATATAAGACATAGAGTATATAATAACAGATATAGAGTTATAAACTATAAAATGGTAAACTAGAGCTAATGGACCTAAGCGGTATTAAAGAATCTAAAAGGTGGAATAAGAAATTATAGAAACCTAGGGGTTAAGGATTAAGTAATTATAGAACTAAGGAGTAGAGGCTAAACTAGGGATCTTAATAGTAGAAGATATTTAGACGGACTCTATAATAAGAAGAATAGTTTAAATAAGGAGCTTATATATATTGTAGAAAATAGGGTTATTTTACTAGAGACTATAAAGGTAGTTAGAGCAACCACGCGGTAAAGGGCATTAGGTTATTAGAGTATAATAATATAAATATAAGTGTATTACGCGGGACTAAGAAGTGTTTAATTAAGCACTTTGCGTTTTGTTACAATAACGTATACTAAATTTATAAGGACGCTAAGTATAGCGCAAGCTATTGGCTATAGGAGCTAAAGTTATAGGAACTTAAAGGAACTAAAGAGTTAGATAAAGAATAAGATCGACTCTATAAGCTAGATTAAAATATTATAGTAATATACGGATAAAGATTAGTAGAAATAACAATAGAGTTAAAGTACTTATTAATTAATAGCAATAAGGAAGAAAAAGAGGCTAACTAGGGGCGCTTAAACCTTAGTAACGTAATAGAAGCAGAGACTAAGACCACTACTAAACGCGGTTTAGTAATAGGTATTATAACACCGTTAAATACGATATTTATTACTTTATAAGATGGAAGGAGTAATATCTAAAAATAATTAAGCAAGTAGATAACTACTAGTACTAGCTTACCACTTAATAAAGGTAAAAAGCTATAGGCTTAAGATTCTTAAGATAAGATAAAATATACCTAAGGACCTATAACAGACGACAACTAATAGGAAAGGGTAGTAGCTTAGTTTAAAAATAAACAAATAAGCTTAGAATATAGATTTCTAGGGAGCCAAGATTTTAAAGAGCGAATAAGGTCTATAGCAATCCTAGGTAAATATAGTGTTTAACCTAAAGGTTAATAAGTCAATATAATAGTTAAAAAGTTTAATAATATCAAAAACCCGTTTATAAGACATAATAAAATAAAAAGTATAAAGGAATTTAGGCAATAAATTCTTATATAGTAAAAACAGAAGCTAGACTAAATATTAGCTATGCTAGGACGTATAAAGGACGGAGTACCTATATAGAAAGTTACTAATAGGCCAAAGGTAGGTATACTAAGAGCTAAGTAACTAAGTAACCTAGAATAAGAAGAGGATTTAGGAGTTCTAACTAGGTTTATAGAATAGTATATAAAGGGTTATAATAAGGTAGTAATAAAGAGATACTTCCTTATAAATAGATTGGATACACTTATAGAGCTATACTAAAAGTAGTACTAATAGCGCGGAAATAATAAGTGGGAAGATTTCTGTATATGGCTAGATAAGAAAGCTATACTGGATTAAGCTATATTAGAAAGACAGATAAGTTATATTAAAGAAGTATTAATTATAATATTAAAGAATCTAAAAGAGCAAGCTATAGACTAGAGAGAGATAATATAGATATCGGTACCAGCAAATAATATAATAGTATTTAGATTAACATAGGAGAGGTTTAAACTTAAAAATAAAGATAAACATAGAGTTAATTTAAAGCACCTAGTATATTATACATCGGCATAGATCGTATATGTGGATAATATATATAATATGCATAGAATACCTAAGGATAAATATCGCAAGTATCTAATAAGAATGTATTAGATAATAGAGGAAAAGCGATTTAGGAATACTAAGTATATATATAGTTGGCACCTAGTAGAAGTTTAGGAGTTAGGCGACTTAATACTTAAGCTAGAAAGATTCCTTATAGAAGAATGCCTAGAGGGATAATAGTGGTGGGAGTGCCTAGAGAATACTTATCTATAGTATATTAAAGATAAGAAGCGAACTAAGTATTAGCCGCGGAAGGACCAAGTATAGTTAAGATCTAATAGTTAATAGTTAGGAAAAGCGGAGGCCTATAGGACTAGAGGGAGCTAGTGGTAGAGCCTTAGACCCTTAAAGGAATTATAAGTTAATACCTAAATTTAAAAGCTAGTTGGTAAGATTAGAAGTTTAAAGCGTTAGTGGATAGTAAAGTAATAAGAAACCATATATTACTAGCGGTAGTTAAAAAAATGGGGTTATTATATAGATAGAAAGAACACTTATACCTATTAATAACAATCTTAGGAGATCTAATAGCCTATAGAGGAGGTATTATTAATCTTAAAAAAGGACCTATTTAGCTAACTATTAAAGAAAGAAAACTTAAGATATCTTTTAATATCCTACTGTTAGAAAGGGATAAGGTAATACTAGAAATGCCTTAGTTACAGGAATATAATCTAAAGATTAATTAGGTTATAGGTTAGGTTAATATTAAGAATATATAATAACGTAAGATGCGATAATAAACTAAGATAGTATAGTATTAAGTTAGAGCAATATACAAAGAGACTAAGTAAGGCTTAAGTTATGTACTAAAAAGATACTATAAGTACGGTAAAAAGTTATAGAGCCTAGAAAGTAAAAAGCTGTTAGAGTATATAGTATAGGACTATAAAATAGAACTAGAACTAGAAATGAGTCTAAAGTTCTTTTTAATTTATAAGCTTACTAAAACAAGTTAGTGGCGCTTAAAGAGCTTATCTAGGAGAACTTATAAAAGGGGTATATTAGACTATTATAGTTATTAGCGGGATATCTAGTATTATTTATACTAAAGAAAAACGGAAAACTTAGGATATGTATTAATTATAAACAGTTAAACAGTATTATAAGAAAGGATAGGTATCCTTTACCCTTAATTAGCGAGATCTAAGATAAGATAGGTAACGCGCAAATCTTTATAAAGATAGATCTAAGGTGGGCGTACTATTAGATTAGAATTAAGGAGGGCGATAAATAGAAGGCAGCCTTTAGGTTAAAGGAAGGACTATATAAGCCGTTAGTTATACAGTTCGGACTTATAAACGCACCAGTAATATTCTAAAAGAGAATTAATAGTATATTAGGAGAACACCTTAATGAATTTATTATAACATACCTTAATAATATTATCTACTTAGTAAGTAAGGAAGAGTATAAGGAATACGTTAAATAGGTCTTAAAGAGACTATAAGAAGAAAAGATGCTAGTAGTAATTAAGAAATGCGAGTTCTTTACTAAGAAGACCGAATTTATTAGATTTATTATTAAACTAGGTAAGATTAGTATAGACCTAAAGAAAGTGGAAGCTATAGTAAGTTAGTAGAAACTAGAGAATGTTATATAGTTAAGATTGTTTTTAGGGATTTGCAACTACTATAGAAGGTTTATAGTATAGTGGTTAAAGAATATTAAACCATTTATAAAGCTTATAAAAAAGGAGAAACTATAGATATAGGGTAATAAGTAGAGGAAGTTGTTCTAGGAACTTAAGGAGTTGTTTACCTAGGATCCGATTCTTAAAATCTATTAACTAAAGTTAGATATAGTTGTAGAGATAAACGTATTAGACTTTATACTAGGAGTATATTTGCTATAGAGATATTAAAACAGATGGCATCTAGTGGCGTATTATAGTTAAAAAATAACACTAGCAGAACTAAACTATAATATTTATAATAAGGAGTTATTAAGTATAGTTATAGCACTTAGGGAATGGAGAGCATTTTTATAGGGCATAAAGAAACTATTCATGGTTAAAATAGACCGTAAGAACCTAATAGGATTCCTAATAATAAAGGAACTAAACTAAAGATAGGTTAGATGGGCAGAGATACTTACAGAATATTGTTTTAAAATTTAATATACTAAGGGTACTAAAAATGCAAGAGTAGACATACTTAGTAAAAAGATAGAGTTATAGAATAAAGAAAAGCTATTAGGGGCAATGTTACGCAAAGATAAAGATAGATTAATTAGATATAATTATCCTAAAATAATAGTAATAAGAGAAGAAAGGACCTATAAGACACTAGAAAGTAATTAGTTATAAAGAATCTAAAAAGTATAGGAGGAAAATCTAAACTTAGAGCAGTATAGGCACTGAAAAGCTATGTATATACTAAAAGAAATCGCAAAGGAGTTTGTAGAAGACTTTTATAAAAGAATAACTTAAGGATATAATAGAGCTATAGGCTTAGTGTTAAGACTTTAAAAAGAATATATTATTTAAGGAATCTGGGGACTAGTAAGAAAAGTTATAAAAGAATGTCTAGATTATTAGAGAAATAAACTAATAAGGTATAAGCCGTATGGAGGGCTATAACCCATTAAGGTACTAGAAAGACTACAGAAGGTTATATTATAGGACTTTACTATAAAGTTACTAAAATTAAGAGATCCTATTACTGGATAAGAGTATAATATAATCTTAGTAATAGTAGATAAGCTAACTAAGTAGGGCTACTTTATAGTATATATAGAAGAAATATTAGCGGAGGATATAGTTAGAATCTATATTAAGGAAGTGTTTGTAAGATACAGAGCACTAATAAAGATTATATTAGATAGAGATCTAAGATTTATAGCAGTATTTTAGAAGGTATTCTTAGTAGAATAAGGGGTTTAGGTAGTAATGTTAATGGCGTATTACCTATAAACGGATGGTTAGACTAAAAGACTAAACTAGATATTAGAGCAGTATTTAAGGTATTATATTAATTATGCATAGAATAATTGGGTATTATTATTACTAGTTATATAGTTTATATATAATATAATACTATAAGAAGGGATAGGTATATTACCCTTTAAGGTAAATTACGGATATAAATTAAGAATATTGTTGTTACTATAATAAGTAAAGAAAATAAGTAGTATAGCTAAAGAAAGAATGGAGAATCTAATAAATCTTTATAATTACCTTAAGGAAATAGTAAAACTAGTATTACGGCGCTGGTGGAAAACGGTAGATTATAGCGGACAGTCGCAGATAGTTTTAGATAGTCGCAGTCACGTGACTCGATGGCCGCATAAAACCTCGAGCAGCACTGCTATTCTTCTCCTTTCCTTTCTTTAGCTTTGGATCCTCGTTTATAGACTACTAATTGTACAGGCTTGCGTGTCCCTCTTGCCGTGCTCGTACCTCAATTAACTAAGTCGCTAATAACTAGTATAGATAAGAATAAAAAGATACTATAATGCTAAGAGATTTAAGGGACTAGATCTTAAGGAGGGAGATAAAGTGTAGCTACTATATAAAAATTTTAAAAGTTAATAACTAAGTAAGAAGTTGGACTATATTAGACTAGGACCATTTACAGTTATAGTAAAGATCTTAGAAGTTATATACGGACTTAACTTACTGGAGAAAATAAAGATCTATCCTATATAGTATATTGCAATACTAGAACCAGCGTACGGAAATATTAAGCTACTAGTCTATAAGGTAGATATGTATAGAGGCCAAAAAGAGGACAGATAGGAGGTTTTAAAGATTATTAGTTATAAGGACGTTAATAATAAAATATGGTATAAAGTAAAGTAGATAAGCTATAATAAGACTACCTAGGAGCTACTAGAAAATTTAAAGAACGCTATAAAAAAGGTATAGGAGTATTAGAAGAAAAGGAGTTAGGTAGTATTAATAAAGAAGGATTACTAAAGAATAAGTTATCTAGGGGGGACCTAAGAGGAATACCTGCTAAGGTATTTAGTGTTATTTCCTTCTCCGTTGGAAGAGGATCTATTCTTTTATTATTAAGTTCCTATTGACCTTATTCTACAAGTTTCTACTCCTTAGAACGTACCTTTTTATAAACCCTTTTAAGACGGATTAACTAAGTGGAAGTAGTAAGACGAGAATTAAGAGCCCGTTATTAAGTAGCAGCAGCCTCTTACTTAGCGTTATAAGAATGGCAAAGTTTAGCCAGCGCTACTAAGAGCTTATTATTAAGTTTTATAGCGGAAGATTAAACCTAGGACTCTAGCAGCAATTAATAAGGGTACTTAAAGACTGTTAAGAGTAATAGGACGCGTATACTTAGCGTTAGAGACCAAGTAAACGTTGTAGGACGACCAAATATTCGCTTTAGTGCACTTTAAATATAAAGAGGGTTGCTAAGACAAAGGACTCGCCAACGTAATATAAACTAACCCCTCTTTCGCATAATAAGAATACGGAAACAGTATTATCTCACTAAGAGATAATATAGTAGTAAGGGTATAAGACTAATAAGCTGTAGAAGAAGGGGGGGAAGTTTTAGGTATAATGGGTAAAGATATTAACTAAATTAATTAGACGGATATTATACCTTTAGTAGATAACTTAGAGATGTTAAGAATCTTTAAGGATAAAGATAAAGAGAAGGGAGATAGTGTTACGGACGCTTTAAGTATAATGTTATAACTACTTAAAGAAAAGTTGGAGAAAGCTAGTTAGTTAATAAGGGTATAGTCTAGGATGGAACTAGTAGAGCTATATAATAAGAAATGGTAACTAAGGTTACGTAATATAATTTATAATAGAGCAGATAGAGCAGATAGAGCAGATAGAGTAGATAGAGTAGATAGAGTAATAACTTTCTTAGGAGTATAGATGTGTATTTAAAGGACCACAGTCTCTATGTAGATAGTTCCTTTCCTTATAGTAAATCTTAGAATATAATTGGAGTTAATTTATTAGGCAACTACTCTACCAGTTATTATCTGCTTATTATATTGTTAACTTTCTATTTACCTATATACCTAGCCTATTAGTGAGTCTACCGTGGTATTTCCTATAAGGCTTTATTATAGGTCTTCTATAAGGGTTCCGGTTAGGTCTCTAATTAAATATATTAGTATATTTCTCTAGTATTTTTAGCTTAGGGGAAGATTTTAGGATTATATCTAGCGCTTAATCTTTTAATTAGTCTAAGTAGGGCTAGAGGGGTTCTAGCTGCTTTTTAGTAGTGTTATAGCCGTTATAGAGGGTATCTATATTTTCCTTAGCGTTGCTAATAACCCCAGGTATATAAGAGTCTTTAAGCTTTTAGCGTATTTAGGTATTAGGGCTTATTTAGCTATTTTACCTAGAGGTTTATATTATTGCAATCTCTTGCTATTAAAGGGACCTTTCTACCTTAAGGCGACGGCTTTCCATAGGGTATCTGTAGAGTTTCCTTTAGGTTATTATAAGATTTTAAGGGAAGAATAATAGATATAAATAAAGATGTAAATAAATAATCTGGTTCTTAAAGCTAGCTGCCCTTTTAAAAAGGAGTAGGAAGGATTTAAATATAAGGGGACTTTATAGATAGGTGGCTATAAGGCATAATTATAGGAATAGGATAGACTATATGGGAGATAAATTCTTAAAAAGGTAAAGCCTTTAGGATTATAAAGACTATATACTATAGGTATATGCCTCTAGTATATAACTAATGGACGTTTAAGGAGTGTCTAGGGGTTGTTTTAAGGGCAACCCGAGGTGACCACAATAATATCCCTTATATTTAGTAAGATAGTAATAATAATTAATGCCACCTTTTTTTAAGTTACGCTTAAAAGCGCTATTCTCCTTAGGAAGACGGAAGTTTAGCTTTCTTCCTGGCTTATTACAAAGGCCTAGTCGTCTTATACCAGTGTTAAATTCCTATATATTATAAAGTTCTAGCTCTATTACCTTATTAATCTTCTTAAGCTCTAGCTTTAACGCCTTTTTCTTAGCTATAGTTTTGGGCCTCTATATATAGCAGAGAGTCTTCTAATTATATAAGAACGCGCCCTAGAATATAAACTCTATAGCGCCTTTAAATTAAGGTTAAATATACAATTTATTAACCTTTTCTTTAGCCAATTGCTAGAGCTTATATCTGCCTCATCTATAGCCTAGAATAACGCCCATTTTGTTACTCCAAATAATATTCTTCTAATCCTTAATTGTTTAATTCTGGTATCGTAAGGCGAATTAAAAAAGAGTTTCTTTTATTGCTAGTAAGAAGCAGGGCTTTTTTATAGGCTTTGTCTTCTAATATCTATAACGTTAAAGAACTTGCTAAACTGTTTGTATAATAGGCTTATATAAATGCTTCTAAACTAAAACTTATAAATTGCTACTATATAAGAATACTAAGCTAAGGAGAAGAAGGAGAAGGAGACTATTGGTGACTAATAAGATATAAGGGGCCGCTAAGGCGCTAGTGGTAAGCGAGCTAATAGCAATTTTCCATCCTAGGGATGGAAAATCCTAACTAGTTAGCTCTATAAGTAGTGCTAGTATAATATAGCAGAATTTGGCAGATTACTTAAAAAGCGGCAATATAGTAGGTTATTATAAAGTATAAGCGGTAATAATACATAGCAAAGTAGATATTATTAAGCTATATATATAAACTGCATAATAAAGTTAAGGCGTAATATAAGGAGAGAAGGTAAGAAAATAGGGAGAAAGGGTATATATTGTGAATTTAGTTGCTTAGTTAATATATATATAGAGCAGAATAGGATTTAAGTAGTAGTCCTAGCGGAACTTAGTAGAATTTAATAGACTTAGCAGAATATAGCAGAATATAGCAGAATGCGGCAGATTGCCATTAGATTGCTATTAGATTGCCATTTCGCGGTTAGTCTTTTCTTACTATATTAGTGGAAATAGGTAGATGTATATAAGGTGTTACGGAGATGTCCTATAACAGTACCCCCTTTAAACTTAAGCTTCTGCGAGATAGGGCTATAGTAGTTCTAGGTAGAGTTTATAAAAGTCTTCTATGGCTTATATAAGTCCTATAGACTTAACGGGTTCCTATATAGGCTTAGTAAAGCCCCTCCATTTTATAAGGTATATATATTTATATTTCCGTTTATTATACTTAATATTATTAACTCTTTTAATAAAGTACTTATCCTTACTGTAACGGAACCTTGTAGTAGGAACTACGGTGGGTCCTATTATTAGGCTGGGTATGTAGGTAAGAACAAATTAACAACATAATAATAACTAGTGGAGTGGTTGCCCAACAGATTAACTCCAATTATATTCTAAGATTTACTACAAGGAGAGAACTATCTATGGTAGGGACTGAGGTCCTTTAAATACACAACCATACTCCTAAGAAATCATCTCTTGTACGTGAGGTACGTAAGGTATGTAAGGTATATAACAGACCTCGTAGACCTTATAGACCTTGCAAAGCACGTCACATAACCTTGGTTACTATTCCTTGTTATATAGCTCTACCGGTTCCATCCTGGACCGTGCCTGTATTAACTAACTAGCTTCCGCCGACTCTTCTTCAAGTAGTTATAACATCGTACTTAAAGTGTCCATAATACCATCTCCCTCCTCTTTATTTTTGTCCTTAAAGATTCCTAATATCTTTAAGTTGTCTACTAGAGGTGTGATGTCCATTTAATTAATCTAGTTAATATCTTTACTTATTATACCTAAAGCTTCTTCTTCTTCTTCGTTCCAACAACGTGCCCGTACTGTGGCTGCTATACTGTCGCTTGGTGAAGTTATGCCGTCTCCATATTCTTGTTATGCGAAAGAGGGGTTAATATACGTTGCGCTAGCAAGTCCTTCGTCCTAGCAACCCTCTTCCTACTTAGAGTGTACTAAGTCAAACATTTAATTACTGTGCAACGTTTATTTAGTTTCTAACGCTAAATATACGCGTCCTATGACTTTTAACAGTCTTTAAGTTCCCTAAGTAACTTATTATAGGGTCTCGTGTTTAATCTACCGCTATAAAACTTAACAGTAAGCTTTTAAGCGCCTTAGATAAACTTTGTTGTTCGCAGAAAGCAGAGCAGGAGGCTATAGCTGCTTAACAGCGTGCCCTTAAGGCCTGTCTATCGGCCTCTACCTATCTTCTTTGTCTTAAGAAAGTGCGTAAGAAGGTCCATTCTAAGGAGTAGAGGCTTATTTAACAGGGTCTTAATAAGCTAGGTAATAAAAGGACTAGCTCTCCTCCTGCAAGGGAAACAACTCCAAGTAGCTCGGTAATTGCTCCTCTTAGGTCCCCCTTAGGTAACTTATTCTTTAGCAATCCTTTTTTAATACTCCCTAACCTGCTTTCTTCTAATACTCCTTTACCTTTCCTATAGCGTTCTCTAGGTTGCTTAGTAGTTCCTAGGTAGTCTTATTATAGCCTATCTACTTTACTTTATACCATATTTCGTTATCTACGTCCTTATAACTAATGATCTTTAAAACTTGCTATTTGTCTTCTTCTTGTCCTCTATACGTGTCTGCCTTATAAACTGGTGGCTCAACATTCCTGTATGCTAGCTCTAGCATTGCGATATATTATATAGGGTAGATCTTTATTTTGGCTAGTAGGTTTAACTTATACATAACTAATAAAATTCTTTACTTAACTTCAAAAGGTCCTAGTCTAACGTGGTCCAACTTCTTACTTGGTCATTAACTCTTGAAATTTTTATATAGTAGCTATACTTTATCTCCCTTCTTAAGATCTGGTCCCTTAGATCTCTTAGTATTATAGTACCTTTTTATTTATTCTTGTACTAGTTTAGCTGTTTCTATAAGGTCTGTATAAAGATTTATTAACATCTCTATTCTTTGTTTAGCTGTACTACTCGTCTTTTTTACTTAATGTGGCGATAACGACGTTCTTGGTTTATATCCGTAATTTGCCTTAAATAGTAATATCCCTATTCCTTCTTATAGTGTTGCATTGTATATAAACTATATAACTAGTAATAACAATACCTAATTATTCTGTGCGTAATTAATATAGTGCCTTAGATACTGTTCTAGTGTCTAGTTTAGTCTTTCCGTTTATCCATCCGTCTGCGGATAATATACTATAGATATTACTACGCGAACTCCTTATTCTACCAGAAATACTTCCTAAAATACTACTATAAATCTTAGATCTCTATCTAATATAATCTTATCTAGTGCTCCGTGTCTTATAAATACTTCTTTTATATAGATTCTAGCGATATCTTCTGCTGATATCTCTTTAGTGCATGCTATAAAGTATCCCTACTTTATTAGCTTATCTACTATTACTAAGATTGCGTTATAATCTTGTCCTGTAATAGGATCTCTTAACTTTAGTAACTTAATAATAAAGTCCTATAATATAACTTCCTATAGTCTTCCTGGTATTTTAATAGGTTATAGCTCTCCATACGGCTTATACCTCGTCGGTTTGTTCCTTTAGTAATTTGGATATTCCTTTATAACTTATCTTGCTAGTCCCCAAATTCCTTAAATAATATACTCCTCCTAAAGTCTTAACACTAAGCCTATAGCTCTGTTATATCCTTATGTTATTCCCTTATAAAATTCCTTAATAAATTCTTCTATAATAGACTTAGGTATATACGTTACTTCTCTATTTTTATATTGCTCTAAGTCTAGATCCTCTACCTATATTTCTTAGATCTTCTATATCTAATTACTCTCTAGTAATTTATAGATCTGGCTTTCTTTAGTTACGGTAATCTTTAGGTAATTATACCTAATTAATCCGTCTTAATCCTTTTATAATAAAGCTCCTAATAGCTTTTTATTACTTTATAGTTTAGACTTTCTGCTTAGCGCGTCTACTTATATATTATCTGTACCCTTAGTATACTAAATTTTAAAATGGTATTCTATAAGCATTTCCGCCTATCTAACCTGTCTTTAGTTGAGTTCCTTTATTGTTAGGAATCCTATAAGGTTCTTATAGTCTATCTTAACCACAAATGGTTTCTCTATGCCTTATAAGAATGCTCTCTATTTCTTAAGTGCTGCAACTATACCTAACAACTCCTTGTTGTAGATGTTATAGTTTAACTCTAGTGGTGTTATTTTCTAACTATAATACGCTATTGGGTGCTATGCGTTCTGGTGCTTCTATAGTAAACATACTCCTAGTGCAAAGTCTAATACGTCTGTCTTAACAACTGTTTCTAACTTTAGTTAATAGATCTTAAGGATTAGTTCTTAGGTAAACAACTCTTTAAGTTCCTAGAATAGCTCCTTCTATTTGCTACCCTAAACCTATAGTTCCTCTTTCTTTGTTAGTCTTGTAAATGGCTCAATGCTTTTTAACTACTATACTATAAACCTCCTATAGTAGTTACAAAACCCTAGAAACGACCTTAACTGTGTAATATTCTCTAGTTCTTGCCAACTTACTATAGCTTTAACTTTCTTTAGGTCCATGCTGATTTTCCCTAGTTTAATAATAAATCCTATAAAATCAGTCTTTACTATAAAAAACTCGCATTTTTTAATTACTACTAGTATCTGTTCTTCCTATAGTCTTTTTAAGACCTATTTAATATATTCTCTATATTCTTCCTCGTTCTCTAAGTAGATAATAATGTTATTAAGGTATACCATAATAAACTTGTCTAAGTGTTCTCCTAATACACTATTAATTCGCTTCTAGAATGTTGCTAGTGCGTTTATAAGCCCGAATTGCATAACTAATGGTTTATATAGTCCTTCCTTTAACCTAAAGGCTGCCTTCTATTTGTCACCTTCCTTAATCCTAATCTAATGGTATGCCTATCTCAGATCTATCTTTATAAAGATTTTTACATTGCCTATCCTGTCTTGGATTTCGCTAATTAAGGGTAAAGGATACCTATCCTTTTTGGTAATGCTGTTTAACTATCTATAGTCTATATACATCCTAAGTTTTCTATTTTTCTTTAGGATAAATAGTACTGGATATCCTACTGATGACTATAACGGTCTAATATATCCCTTGCGTAAGTTCTCTTAGATAAACTCCTTAAGCGCTACTAACTCCGTTTTAGTAAGCTTATAGATTAGAAAGAACTTTGGACTTATTCCCTCTTCTAATTCTATCTTATAGTCCTATACTGTATACTTTAACAGCTTTTCACTTTCTAGTGACTATAACTTTTTACTATACCTGTGGTATCTCTTTAATATATAACTTAAGCCTCGCTTAGTCTCTTTATATATCGCTCCAACTTGGTACTATACCAACTTAGTTTGCTGTCGTACTTTGCGCCATTAAGTATCCTTAATATCGACCTAACCTATAACCTAATTAATCTTTAGATTGTACTTCTATAACCAAGGCATTTCTAGTATCGCCTTATTCTGTCCTAATAGTAGGATATTAAAAGACATTCTAACTGGTCTTCCTTTAATAGTTAACTGAATAGGTCCTATTTTAAGATTAATAATGCCTTCTCTATAGGCTATCTGATCTCCTAAAATTATTATAAGTGGATATAGGTATTCCTTTTATCTATATAGTAACCCCATCCTTTCCACTGCTTTTGGTGATATGTGGTTTCTAGTTGCTTTACTATCTACCAACGCTTTAAACTGTTAATCTTGCCATTTAACTTATAAATTTAGGTATCGCCCTTAAATTCTCTTAAGGGTCTAAGGCTCTAATACTGGTTCCCTCTAGTCCTATACGCCTCCCCTTTTCCTAACTGTTAGCTGCTAGATCCTGCCTATACTTAGTTTAACTTAGGCCAATACTTAGTTTATTTCTTTTCCTCTATATACTATAGATAAGTGTTCTCTAGGCACTCCTACCACTATCGTCCATCTAGGTATTCTTTTATAAGGAATCTTCCTAGTTAAAGTATTAAGTCTCCTTAACCTTATACTTCTATAGGGTGCTATCTATGTATATACTTGGCATTTCTGAACTGCTTTTCCTCTGGTGCCTAATATATCTTTACTAGGTACTTCTGGTTCTTATCTTTTGGTGCTCTATATATATTGCATATGTTATCCACATAAGCTATTTACAATAGTATATAATGCGCTATATGTTTTAGGTTAACTCTTAGTTTATCTTTATCCTTAAGTTTAAACCTATATCTAGTTAACCTAACCACTGGTATCTCTACTATAGGTACTAAGATTTATTACTTACTTCTCTAGTCCCTAGATCCTTCTTCTAGGTTCCTTAATATTATAATTAATGCTCCCTTAATGTGACTTATACGTTTCTCCATAATAGGTTAGTTTTGGACAACTTTTTTATCTAGCTACATATAAAAGTCTTCCTATTTATTATTATGTTGTTGCCTATACCACTTTCCATATAACTGGTTTAGTGTGTATGGTTTATCTGTTAGAAAGTACCTTATTATTACTATATTATAACATCCTTTAGTATATCTTTCTTTGAACCTAGTTAGGATATCTAAATCCTCTTCTTATTCTAGTTTATCCAACTATTTTACCCTAGGTGTCCCTGCACTTGGCCTATTAATAACTCTTTATACAGGTACTCTGTCCCTTATATAACCTAGCATAGCTAACCTCTTGTCTAGCTTTTGCTCTTGCTATATAATAATTCTTGTCCTAAACTTATCTATAGTTTCTTGTTTTCTGCGTTTTGTAGCTAGATCTTTATAGTTGTCTTGCTTTTTAATCCTAGTATTAACTGTTTAATCTTTAGGCTGAATACTGCGTTTACCTAGGATTGCTAATATTCTTATTTATTCCCTAAACTCGTAGTTCTTGAACTTGCGTCCTATACTTATTTATTTGTCACTAAACTAAATTACTACCCTTTCCCATCGGTTTTTGTCTATTATAGGTCCTTGGGTGTGTCTTATCTTATCTTAAGAATCTTAAGCTTTTTTTATCTCTTCTTAAGAATCTTAAGCCTGTGGCCTTTTGCCTTTATTAAGTAATAAGCTAGCACTAGCAGTTGTTTACTTACTTAGTTTCTTCTAAACGTTACTTCTATTATCTTGCGAAGCAATGGAAATTGTATTTAATAGTATTATAATATCCGTTACTAAACCCTGTTTTGTAATGGTCTTAGTTTCTACTTCTGTTTTAACTTCTTTAAGGTCTATATGCTTCTAGTAAACTGCCTTTATTACCTTATTGTTGGTAAATGCTTCGCCTATATTAAATTTATTGTCTTTAATGTCTAATCTATAAGCTAGTTTGTTGGTTCCTCTAAACTTAAATAACAATGGCTTCTGTGGCTAATAGCTTGCGCCGTACTTAGCGTCCTTATAAATTTAGCATGTATTGTTGTAATAATACACAAAACTATTAATTAAACACTCTTTTGTTCCTTATAGTGCACCATTATCCCTCTATATATACGTGCCGTCTGCTGGCCTGGTTCCCTTTACTATGTAGTTACTCTAACTACCTCTATAGTCTCTAGCGAAATGACCTTATTTTCCATAATTTATGTAAGCCCTATCTTTAAACTATTTTTCTTACTATAGAGTCCGCCTAAATGTCTTCTACTGCTAAGATCCCTGGTTTAGCCTCTACTCTTAGGTCCTTTAATTACTTAATCCTTAACCTCTGGGTTTCTATAGTTTCTTTTCCTATCTTTAGGTTTCTTTAGTACTGCTTAAGTCCATTGGCTCTGCGCTATTCTATAGTTTTTAGCTCTATATCTATTGTTGCGTACTTTACGCCTTATACAACTATGGAACTCTATCTTGCCCTCTCTTAGCTTGTTCCCTTTAATAGATCCTATTATTAATCTTTATTAACTGGTCTATTAACTCCCTTAGAGTATCCGTATCTTCTATTAGGATAATTGCGTCCTAGACTTTAGCCTTAAGTCCTTATTTATACTGTGCTATAAGCGCCCTGTTATTCCACTTAACCTATATGGCTAGTGTTTAAAACTGCGTTATATACTTAATTGCTAAAGTGCGTTATATTAAGTTCTAAAGCTTTTATTCCGCTGTAGTTATGGCCTCTAGGTCTCTAAATATCTATATTAGTTATTCTACGAACCCGTTCCAACTGGTAAATATATACTGTACGTCCTGGTTAGTAGTTGTCATACTATTAGCCTATATTTCCGTAAGATATAGTTTAAACCACTTAAGTGCCCTCCCTATTAGGAACAATCTTACATAGGCTACTTAATCTAACGATATTGCTAACTTTGCTCCTTCCTGTATTACCTTAAAGTGCATCTATATAAGAAATCCCTTAAGCTTCAACTTCTCTCCTAAAAACCGTTTAATTGAAGGTAGTTTAATTTTTGCTACTCTAATTCCATTAATACGTTCTTTAAATATCCTATTATTGTCTTATAAGTGATTAACTATTTCCTATAACTGACCTCACGTAACCACTTAAGAGTTTATATCTGCCATACTGGTGTCTCCTAGTCCTAAGGTTGTGGCTGCCATCGACGCCGTCGTGACTGGTGCTTTGGGTGGCATATTATTCGATCTTGTTTAATACCGTAACCTTAGTAGTGAATATATAACGGAACCTTATAGCAGGAACTACGGTGGGTCCTATTATTAGGCTAGGTATATAGGTAAGAATAAATTAACAACGTAATAATAACTAGTAG